>Ga0209518_1000060_pt1 | contig 152861 bp, 192 predicted proteins | sample RifGroB1_FD_183993 | JGI IMG/M metagenome (GOLD analysis project Ga0209518, IMG submission 183993) | Groundwater microbial communities from Rifle, Colorado, USA - Groundwater B1 (SPAdes) (version 2) | ecosystem: Environmental > Aquatic > Deep subsurface > Groundwater | place: Rifle, Colorado...
TAAATGATAAATCAAATTCATCACCTCCTTTGGGTGTTTGATTTTACCCCACACAAATTCACTTTTCATACTAACTCCTGTTGAAATTGACATTATTCAATGTCGAATAAGTATCTGATCCTACACATCTAAATATTATGTTGATTCACTGTCTGAAAATACTCGTCGTGGGTTAAGGCAAAAAGCAAGAAATGGTTTCATGCCGGGGAGGTCTCCTTTGGGGTATCTAAATGATAGTAGAGATAAATCAATAGTTATTAATAAAAATGTTTCACCATTTATAATCCAGGCATTTGAAAGATATAGTAAAGGAAATACTCAATTAAAAGAAATTTCTAGCTTTTTGGCATCAAAAGGTATTATTACCTCCAAAAATAAAAATTTAAGAATTGATAAAACAAAAAAATTACTTTCTAACTCATTTTACTACGGCATTTTTAAATATGGAGGTGAGGTGTATGAGGGCAGACATACTCCAATTATTTCAAAGGCACTTTTTGACAAAGTACAGGATGTTTTAAGTAGTCGCAATAAACAATGGCAACATGCCAATGTAGAGCGTATTCCCAAACCATATCTTGGACTTTTAAGGTGTGGTGAGTGTGGAATGATGATTAGTGCCGAAATACATAATAAATATTATAAAAACACTAATCATCATGCTAAATATATTTACTACCATTGCACTAAAAAGAATAAAGGTATTAAGTGTGGTCAAAAGTATATTAGAGACGTTGATCTTGAGCCACAACTCACCACACTCATCAAAAAGTATACTTTGAAAAAGACTTGGGCTAATCAGATACTATTGAAACTCAAAATTGAAGAATCTGACATATCCAAGTCTTGCCTTGATGTTATTTCAATTAAGAGAAAGGATTTAGAACAAATAGACGTTAAATTAAAACTTCTCTTAGACTCATATCTTGACCAGATGATTGATAAGGATGATTTTCAACAAAAGAAGTTTGAATTAATGTCTAAAAGGAAAACAATTGAAGAACAAATTCTTTCTCTTAAAAAGAATCAAGGCAATTGGATTGAACCTTTCAAAAATTGGATAATTGAAGCAAGTTGTGTAGATCAAATAATATCAACACAAGATAAACAGCAAATAAAGGTACTCGCCTCAAAAATCTTCGGCTCGAACCTCTTCCTGGAAAACAAAACAGTCCGTGGAGATGGGATAAACGCTTGGTCGGCGCTCGGCGCCGACCCGACAGGTCGCTGTCTTGTGCCTCCGCGAGGAATCGAACCTCGAATTACTCCTTAGAAGGGAGTTGGTATATCCGTTTACCTACGGAGGCAAATTGTTTACATTCCATATTCTACCAAAAAATTTAAGTTATTGACATTTATTTTATTTAGCCTTTAATTATTGTATAAATAAATGAATAATTTAAATGGTAATGGAAAGTATCTTCCCAAGACTGTTGGTATTGTTTATAGTGACGTACAGAAAAAATACTTCCCTAGTAGGCAGGCATATTTAACAGAAAAGGATGCCAAAAAGGAAGCTCAAAGTATGGCCAAATACCTTGAAAAAATAGGTATTAAACCTTTTTTGTTTGCAGGTAATGACACACTACCTAAACTTTTAAAAGAAAACAGACCTCAAGTAGTTATTAATTTAGTGGATTCTTTTAAAGGAATTGACTATATGGCGTCAGCCATTCCTGGGGTTTTGGATCTTTTAGAAATTCCCTACACTGGAGCTGGAATTTTGGGCCAATCACTAAATTACAACAAATTTTTAACTAAGAAATTATTTGAACAAAATGGAATACCCGTTCCTAGATATCAATTGATGTATTCATACAAAGAACCATTAGATTCAACTTTAAGATATCCGTTAATAACAAAGCTAAACGGTATTCACGGAGCTGTAGAAATTACCTTTGATTCTATCTCGTTTAATGAAAAACATTTAAGACAAAGAGTAAAACACATGACAACAACCTACGACCAGCCTGTACTTATTGAAGAATTCATTGTTGGTCGAGAAATAAGCGCAGCACTTCTAGAAGGATTAAATAAAAAAGTATATATGGGAGAAATTCTAATTGATTATCCAGGAGATCATACTTATTCATTTAAATCCTTTGAACTTCAATGGCAATCCAAATATCAAAATGCCATTAAATATCAAAAATACAACGATCCAATTTTAGTAGAGTATGTTAAAAAAGCCTTTAATATTGCAGACATGGCAGATTATGCAAGATTTGATATTAGACTTGATAATTCTGGTAGATATTTCTTTATAGACGCCAACACTAACCCCTATATTGGCCCATTAGCAGATGAATCACCGTTTACGAGAATTCTAGACCTTTATGACGTTAGTTTTACTGAAATTTTAAAAAGACTTCTTATTAATACAGTTAAAGAATTAGGTGTTAAAGTTTAAATGTCTATATATTACTCTCAATCAATAATCCATGGATTTGGTGTGTTTACAAATAAAAAAATTAAAAAAGGTAAAATTATATCTTCTGATCCTGTAATTTTAATCCCTACCAAAGAACTCAAACACTTAGACAAAACTATATTGGCCAAATATTATTTTGAATTTGACAAAAACTCTGGAGCACTTTGTCTTGGTCTTGGATCACTTTACAATCATTCGTATGATGCCAACGCAACTTTTGAAATAAATTTAAAAAACCAAACCATAATCTTTACTTCAGTTAAAAACATTAAAAAGGGAGAGGAGATATTTATTAATTATAATCAAAAAGCAGATGACAAAACTCCACTTGAAACTTGGTGGGACAAAGATTTTAAAAAAAGTTTGTAATTTTGGGAATTTTTGCACTTATTGCGCTTATTGGTTTAATTTTTGCCGTTAAATAACGTTTCCAAATACTTATTTAGGTCTAAATCAGAGACTAAATTTATTTCAATTTCTTTTTTATTTTTAAAACTAAAAATTGCATTTTTTGCTCCAAACTTATCAAATTCCAATAGTGCAGGGATATTATCCTTAATCATTTTAGTAATATCTCCAAGTCTATCAGCAATTAAAATTAAATGAATTTTTGCATATGCCCCCATTGATGAAATTCGCTTTAAACAATCTTCTGTCTCAACAGAAGTTAAGCCTAAATAATTTCCTATAAACACAATTGAGGAAAATTTTGTTTGATCATCCTTGTTCATAATCACAATTCTTCTATCCATCTCACGGCAAAGCCAACGAAGAGCAGATGTGTTTTCATCCCACTCAGTAATTATTGGAGTAAGTAGGTGCGGCATTTGAGAAAACTTTGTTAAGTTACCAGTATCATCACTAATAATTAATTTAATTTCTTCGCAATTAAATTTAGATAATAAATAAATTAAATAAATTTTTAAAAAATCATATTTTTTACTAATTACATTACCAGTGATAATTAAATTTCCAATTTTAATAAAATCTGTATTTAAATAGGGGATATCAAGAGGATTTTTCAAGCTTATTATTTCTAAAGGCAAAAAGTTAGCTGGTTTGGGAGTGTATTTAATGCTAACTGTATTATAATTTTCATTCTTTTCTTCTGTTTTTGTATTTTTATAATTTTTAAGAAAATCATCAGCAGATTTAATTAAGACCTCTCTTGGTTTAATTGTCCCATCAGAAGACGCTACTACCCCTGCAATTTGAAGTTCGTCCATAAGTCTTGCAGCTCTGGCATATCCAATAGATAATCGCCTTTGAAGTAAACTGGCAGAAGCTCTGTCATACTGGCAACAAACCGTTACTGCCTCCTCAAATAAATCATCCATAGCTTAATCATATTCTCAAAAAATATCTTTTACAAGAGTAGGGGAGTAGATTAGTTATATTGACGAAATATAGTATTATTAAATGATGCAAGTAAATAACGTCTTTGAGAAAGTTAAAAAAATTAATAAATATAATCAGGAATATTGGAGCGCTAGAGAGCTGTATAAATTGTTAGGATATACAGAATATAATAAATTTCTCCCTGCAATTAAAAGAGCTAAAACAGCATGCATTAACAGTAACCAAGATGTCAATTTGCACTTCGCTCACGTGAGCGAACCCCAGATATCACGTAATCAATATGGTGAAACCAAAGGTCAAATATTATCTAACTACAAACTTTCAAGATATGCTTGTTATTTGATTGCTCAAAATAGTGATCCCAAAAAAGAAATAGTTGCCACGGCCCAAACATACTTTGCAATTCAAACTAGACGACAAGAAATTCAAGAAACATTAATTGAAGATCAAAAAAGAGTATATCTTCGAGGTGAAATGAAAGTTCACAATCTAAATTTAGCCAAGACTGCCAAAAAAGCAGGGGTATTTAATTACGGTAACTTTCAAGATTTTGGCTATATGGGTTTATATGGAGGTTTAAGACAAAAACAATTACACAAGAAGAAAAGATTAAAGAAAAATGAAGGAATTTTAGACCATATGGGAAGTGAGGAATTGGCAGCAAACCTCTTTAGGGCCACCCAAGCAGAAGCAAAGCTACGCAGAGAAAGTATATTTGGTCAAGGAAAAGCAAGTCAGGCTCATTTTGAAGTAGGTAAGAAAGTAAGGCAAACTATAAAAGAACTTGGCGGTACAATGCCAGAAAAGTTACCAACCCCAAAGAATATAAAACTATCCCAAAAAAGAATTAGAAAGCTTGATAGTTAACACAAACTGAGTTACAAAATGAATATATACCTTGACGAGACTGGTCAAATATCAAAACATAAAGATAGTAAATATTTTATTATAGGGTCATTTACAACAGGAGATTCGAAAAGAGTTCAAAAACAGTTTGTAGGCTGGAAGAAAAAGAAATTCCCACGTAAACTAAGGAATTTGTCAGAAGTAAAATTCTCAAATACAGGACTTGACGATACATTGAGACTCAAGACGATAAAATTCATATCAAATCTTGATGTTCGAATTCGTTACAGTTTTATTAAGTTAAATAACATTCCAAACGATTATCTTGGCAAAAACGGTATTAAGGCAGGCCATTTATATACAGATATGGTGTCTAAAACTTTAGAATCATATTTTCCAATATCAGATATGAGTTTCCGTGTTTTTTGTGACACAAGGAATCTAAAGGGATTAACAAGTTCAGAATTCAAAAGTATAGTTACCTCAATTATTAGATCTCAGTTAGATCCAAAGTCAATTATCCAAATTGAACGGCTAGATTCAACTACAAATGTAAATATTCAAATCGCAGATTGGATTTGTGGAGCATTGGACAGATATTATAACAATAAGAAATTTGGCAATGAATTTTTTGCAGTCTTAAAAAATAATTTATTAAGTGAAGGGTTGGAACTTTTTAAAAAAAGTGTGATAAACCAAAAAATCCAACTTTGAATAGTTGGATAAATTGGTGAAGCGACGTCTTAAATAGTGGTTATCTTTAGTTTTACTTTTTAGGGTACCTCAAGTATCTTGAGGGAACACTAAAGCACTACTTAAGTTATTAGTGTACGCTTCATTAAGAAGCGTATAGCAAATGTTATCGCTTGTCAATAGTCTTGAGACTGAAAATTCTTCATTTAACCTCTCCATCGTAAATTAACTGCATTGGTAGTAAAATACAGCACATGTCAGCAGATCAACCAAAATTTCCACATTTAGCAAATTGTACCTATTGGGACAAGGGGACTTGTGCAGAAGTTGGATGTAGAGCACAAGCATTAATGAACAATTCTGTAGATTTAGGAAACAGTGCAGAAGCGAACAGTATAAGAAATCAAATCGAGAATGATGCAAAAAGTGCAAATTGTGGAGCAACACCACTAGTTAGACCTAAATTTAAAAAACCTTAATCTTTTTCCACTTGCGTGGTAAACAAGCTTGGCCAACTTCGTTGTTAGAAAAACTAACAGAATTTCAAGAAAAATGGTTTAAACATATGATTTTGAGAAAGAAATTTAACAAATTTGCAGGAATGTTTTTACTAAACATGATATTATAAATTAATAATTAATGAACCTAAGTTTTGATTCCACACTTATAAAAAAATATAGTAGTAACTCACAAAAAGCTCGCATATTAACAGAGGCCTGGGTTTTAAATCAAATTTATTGTCCAAGCTGTGGAAATAGTATCCATGAATATACAAATAATAAACCTGTGGCTGATTTTTATTGTAAAAAGTGTAAGGAAGATTTTGAATTAAAATCTAAATCTGGAAAAATTACAAATAAGATTTCTGCAGGATCATATTCTAAAATGATAGAAAGAATAAAATCAGAACAAAAGCCTAATTTCTTTTTTATGGAATATTTAGTTAAGTTATTAAATGTTAGAGATTTTTTCGTAGTACCCAAACATTTCATAATTTCAGAAATGGTTGAGGCCAGAAAACCGCTATCTAATAACGCAATTCGATCAGGGTGGGTTGGTTCAAATATCTTATTTTCAAAAATTCCATTGGCAGGTCAGATATATTATGTCGAAAATAGCTTAATAATTCCGAAGGTTCAAGTTTTAGAAAAATGGCAAAAAACAGTTTTTTTAAAAAATGTTAATGACAACAATCTAAAGGGGTGGATTTTAGATATAATGAATTGTATTGATACTTTGAAGAGTCAGGTTTTTAATTTGGACGACCTGTATCATTTTGAATCAGAGTTAAAAATATTGCACCCAGAAAATAATCACATCAAAGATAAAATTCGTCAACAGTTACAATTTCTGAGAGACAAAAATTATTTAGAATTTTTGGGAAATGGGAGATATAAATTAAAGTAGTTGATCTTTCTCCAATTTTGATCAATGATCAAAACAATGGTATGAAAATTGATAGGAAATTAGCAGTGCAAATTTTAAAGTATTGTCATGAACACTGTGAATTCTATTTTCCATTTTTGGTCATGTGCAAGAAATATTCATCCGAAGATGATGATTTTGTCGAAATATGTTGCAATGAGTGGGAATCAATAGAACAAGATAAATCATATCAAACTTTTGAACTTTGGGATAATTTGAAAAGATATAATAATAAGTCTATAAAATTGCTCTCAATTGGTTTTATTAATGAAATTATTGGTAACTCGATTCTTAAAGATTTAGAGATATTAGTTAAAAATTATAAAAGTTATTTGAGAAAAGATATCAATAATATTAATGGCTTAGAAGAATTTGGATTAAATCAGTTTATACAAGGTAAGGCAGATGCTTATGTTGACTGTGTGATTATAATTAAAAAATACATAAATAATCTGAATTAACTATTTACACTTTTACAATTTAGCTAAAAACAGAGTTCTAAAGAATAAAAAATATTGCGCTATTTTAATTGGTGACACACGTAGAAATACGATGTACCAACCACTTGCATATAAAGTCATGGAAAAGTTTTTGAAAGTTGGTTTTAAATTAAAAGAAGATATAATTAAAAAACAATTTAATTGCACTGCTACTGGATTTTGGGTAAAAAAATCTAAGGATTTAAATTTTCTTTTGATTATGCATGAACATCTTTTTGTATTTCAGAAATAATTATTTATAAAACTGATAAGAAGTTAGATTAACATGTCTCAATATTACAACCCAAACAGACAGCATAATTTATATATTCCTGATTCTAGTTTGCCGTTTAGATTGAGTAGATCAAAGATTGATTTGTTTATTAACTGCCCCAGGTGTTTTTATTTAGATAGAAGACTTGGAGTAGGTCAACCTCCCGGATATCCATTTTCACTTAATTCTGCTGTTGATAAACTTTTGAAAAAAGAATTTGATATTCATAGAAGTAAAGGTACTAGACATCCTTTAATGGAAAGTTATGGAATTGATGCAATCCCGCTGAGTCATGAAAAAATTGATGAGTGGAGAGATTCACTTCGTGGTGGAATTACTTATAAAGTTCCTGATACTAATTTAGTAATTACAGGTGGGGTTGATGATGTTTGGGTTAAACCAAATGGTGAATTTATTATCGTTGACTATAAAGCAACTTCCAAAGAGGAGGAAGTGACCCTAGATGCTGACTGGCAAGATGGATACAAACGCCAAATGGAAATTTATCAGTGGTTATTCCGTATGAATGGGTTTAAAGTTTCTGATATTGGCTATTTTGTTTACTGTAATGGTAAAACAGATAGAAAGGCTTTTGATGGAAAATTAGAGTTTGATATTAAAATAATTCCATATAAAGGAAATGATGGTTGGGTAGAGGATACAATTAAAAAAGCTATTAGTTGTTTAAATTCGAACAAATTGCCAAAATCAGGGGAAGATTGTGATTTTTGTGAATATAGAGAAGCAGTGGATAAAGCTCTAAAAAGTATATAATTAATTTGTGGACAATAACTTTTTATTTATAGATGAAAGATTTTATAAATAGTCCACCAACAAGAAACACTACAAATTTAAATTATTGGAGAAGAAATTATTTTGTGTTGGCCGGCTTACATATAACATGCCAAACAATTAAAGAGCTCAATCCTTTAATTAATAAAGCTAAAATCAATTGTTTTGGAACCAAACATGTTGAAATTAAATCTGATTGGTTGAGAAATCCCAATAGAAGAAAAAAACATTATCTAGATGTTTTCAACATTGATGAAATTAAATTAAAGAATTTCATAGAAAAAGAATGGTATAGTTTTATGGAAAAATATTCTGAATCTATACAAATTCAAGCCTTTGTACTTGACAAAAGATATTATAAAAATAACAGAACTATCTTCACTCCACTTCAGATTTTGACACAGGTACTTTTTGACAGAGTAGAATTACACCCTCACAAAAATTGTGTAATTGTATTTGATCAAATGGATAGTGAAATTAAATCTACCGATCATAATCAAGGGCAGATACTTAAAATTTCGAGTAAAAAAATAGATTTGGGATCGTTTCACAAAAAATTTTCCCACACAAAACCTAGGTTTGAAAAATCTAAAAATTCAAATTTTTTACAACTTGCAGATACAGTTGCATATAATGTTTATCGCCAATTTGTAAATTATGGTGATCTGAATGAGAATCTAGACATTAAAACGGTAGAAAGATATCCATATTTAAATCGCCTTATTAACAATTTCTATAATAAAAACAACAAAATAACGGGATATGGTATTGTCAGAGTACCAAAAGCAACAAAAAACCCCCTAAAATAGAGGGTCTTTTGAGGTCAGTTCTCGGTTTGAGTACTATCATACGCTGAGAGGATAGCTAGACATTTCTGTCAACCGACCATCTGTATTATATACCATACGTGTCAAGATTAGCAAACCATATCAAATAATATCAACTATGAAAAACAGAATTAAGGAAATAGTTAAAAAGTTTAAGACATATATTAAAAAACTTCTTTTTCCTCTTTATTTGTTTCCCATTAAGCTTCTGACTTATTCAACTTATTATTTTTTGAAATTTGTTTGGAAAATTATTTCTTGGCCATTTAGAAAGTGGTCAAATTTTTTTAAAACTATCCTTTGGACTTTTATAACGACATATATTTTACTTTCCCTCTTAGTAATAATTGATTATTTAGGTAGAGAGTATGGAAACTTTGACAAAATACTTTGTGGTGCTGATGTTAAAGAAAAACTAAAAACTTCAGTAGTTAGAATAATTGGTGGTTATGGAGAGGGTTCAGGATTTTTTATAAGTCCTACTGAAGTTGTTACCAATTTCCATGTAATAGCAAATGAACCTAGCCCAAAAGTTGTTTTTCCTGACGGTCATTTTGAAACGCCAGTTAAAATTGTAGGGGATAAAAATATGGATATTGCCGTCTTAACTTTAAAAAATTCATATCCTGATTTTGTGTATGACTTACCTAATGAATTTAGTTTAATAAGTAATGAACCATTACTTTCTGCGGGTTACCCATTAGGTTCTGAAATTACAGGAGATGTAACAATAGTTAAAGGTAATTTTATAGATTTTAGGAAAAGTAGTCTTAATAATTTAACAGATCAAGAAATTAAAAAAATTAATGTTGATCCTACCAAATCTCCTGAAGATGCTGTTTTTGCCTTTTATACATATCTCAAGGCAAGACAAATGGAAAAAGGATATAACTTATTAAGTAGTAAGTATTTAGAAAAAACAAATTCAACAGAATGGACAAACAGGTTTACTGATATTTTAGATGTAGATGTTATTTCAACCGAGAAGTTTGAAAACACTGATGATACTGTTTTTGTTAAATTTGGAACAACAAATTGGGTAGATGGAGAAGCTGAATACCACTTTTATGAAGGTACTTGGGAAACTGTAATTGAAGAAGGAATATACAAAATGAATAAAAGTAAAATTAAAGAAGTCGATGATCCAGACTACAATTGGTTTTATGAATAACATGAACTTGTTTATGAGTAATACAAAAAGGCCGTATTTTAGGGCCAATTTCAATTTGAGCGGGTAGCGGGAATCGGACCCGCGTGTCTTGATTGGCAACCAAGCGTATTACCATTGTACTATACCCGCAGGTTCAAGCTTGCTTACGCCAAAGGCGCAAGTTTACTTATACCCGCACTTCGTTTCACTCAGTGTAAACATCTCACTCAGTATAAACTTGTGCCGAGGTTGTGAGTTGCACACAAATCTGGCGCTCTTCAGGCGTCCGCCGTGACTACCTTGGCTACCTCGGCAATTTATAAAGTATATCAAATTTGTTGTGGATCCAGCAGGGCTCGAACCTGCGACCTTACGGATGTAAACCGTACGCTCTAACCAACTGAGCTATGGATCCAAATATAATATTTTATTGTAAACGTACGCTCTACCTGCCGGCAGGCAGGTCTAACCAACTGAGCTAAATGTCCATAATAACCTATAGTGCTCGGGACAGGAATTGAACCTGCAAGGATTGCTCCACGGGATCCTTAATCCCGCGCGTCTACCAATTTCGCCACCCGAGCTTAACTTTGCTATTATACTATAATCTGTGCAGATGGGAGGAGTTGGACCTCCAAGGATTTTACTCCACAAGCTTCTGAGGCCTGCGCGTCTACCGTTTCGCCACATCTGCATTACCTTGGTATTATACCAAACTTGACTCCAAACTTTTTATATGTCATCCTGATATAGTTATGCAAACAGGTATTGTTGTGGGTGAAGGAAACTCGTTTTCTTTTTGGAAAAATGTATTTTTAATGATTGTATTTTTTACAATAACACCCATAACACTAGGCATTAGTCTGTTTTCTATTTTTTCACTTCAAGGTAGCCATGAAGTTGAAATTGCAAAACCGAGTACAAATGGGGTACGTGTCTATGCCTCACTTCCCAGTGAATTTCCTACTGTAAATGGCCTAGCTATTTCTTCAGATGCAAGGCCGAAAATAATTAAAAATTATTTAGAAAAATATAATTCACCACTATTAGGAAATGAGAATTATATTGTCTCCAGATCTGATGAGGTGGGACTTGATTTTAGACTGATTACAGCTATTGCTCAGCAAGAAAGTAATTTATGTAAAATATTCCCCGAAGAAACCTACAATTGTTGGGGATGGGGGATCCACAGTAAGGGAACATTAGGTTTTGCATCATATAATGAAGCAATTGACGCTGTGACATATGGACTTAAAACGGAATACATTGATAAAGGATTAACTACTCCTGATACTATTTGGAAAAAATATACTCCATCTTCTCCTGATGGAGCTTGGGCAAAAGGTGTAAATCAATTCATGTCAGAAATGGAGTAAAAGCGTATAATATAAACCTATGCCATCAGCCTACGATAATTATGACTATCCTTCTTACTGGAAACATAGAAACTATGAACATCAGTCTGAATTTATTGCAATAAAAGGTTTGTTGCAAAAAATTCCTAGAATTAATAAATCAATTGAAATAGGTGCAGGATTTGGTAGGCTTGTACCATCATATCTTTTTAGAGTTAAAAGGGCACTTCTTACTGATCCTTCAGCAAAACTTATTTCTTTATCTATGAAAAAGTATTCTAAAAACAATAAGGTATTTTTTTTGCAATCAAAACTCGAAAATCTAAAAAACAAAAAAAAATCTGGGAGTTTTGACCTAGCTATAATGGTTAGAGTGCTCCACCATATTGAAAACATCGATAATGCTTTTAAAATAATTAAAAATCTATTAACAAAGGGTGGTTATTTAATACTTGAATTTCCAAACAAAAGTCATTTAAAGGCTAATATCAGACATTTTTTAATAGGGGACTTAACATATCCGATTAATATCTTTCCCATAGATTTAAGAAGTAAACGACAGGTGAACAAGAATACATTACCATTTATAAATTATCACCCCGATCAAATATTAGAGAAATTAAAAGAAAAAGGATTTGAAATTATCGAAATGAGGTCGGTCAGTAATATTAGATCTACTTTTCTTAAAAGGATGTTTCCTATTCATACCCTTTTAGATATTGAAAAATACTTACAAATTCCACTTGCAAAGCTTAACTTTGGCCCATCTTTCTTCATCCTTGCAAAAAAAATAGGATAATATTATAAAAACTTGACATGCCCATAGTCATATGCTATAGTGCCAATTACGTTCTTAGGCTGTACAGGTTTATCTTGCTACGGCGTTAGAATTTCTACAAGTCCCCTCACAAGAGGGGGCTTTTTTTGGACTGATAGGGTATAATCAGCTTTAAGCTCCCGTGGCGAAATGGCAGACGCGTACGGTTTAGGACCGTATTCCTTACGGAGTAGAAGTTCGACTCTTCTCGGGAGCACTTTTTTTTGTTATATTAAATTTATGGATGTAATTCACACTTTCAAAAAAAGTGATAAAGGCACATTAGGAGTCTTTCTATTATTTATTCCTATCGTTGTTTTTTTTACTGTACTTGCAATTTTTAAGATATTAAACTAATATTAAATTATGAAACTTAAGCTTTTAACTTTTTTTATACTTTCTTCATTGATAATTGTCCCTTCAGTATCTTCACAAACAGCAACACCACTTAGTAGAAAACAAATTGTGACTGAAAAGGTAGCTTCCAGACAGGCTGAGATAAGATCTAAAATATCTGCAGTAAGAAGAGAGAGAATAAGAAATTATTTTGGCAAAATGGTGGTTAGAATTGAAGCAACCATTGAAAGACTTCAAATTTTAATTGATAGAATTGAAACAAGAATAGCAAAGATTAAAGAGGGTGACGAAGAGATAAATACTACTGAGGTAGAAATAACAGTTACAGACGCCAAGGAAACTTTGGAGAAAGCTAAAACTGAACTTGATAACTTAAAAACAAATCTAGAAGATATGCTGGCATCTGACAACCCCAGAGATAATTTTCAAGACGTGAGAAATTCTTTAAAAACTGTGATTGGTTACATTAGAGAAGCGCACAAATCACTGGCTATTGCAATCGGTAACATAAAAGGACTTAGAGTAGGAGACTTTAAATAATGAAGAGTAAAAGTATTATAGTTTTTTTGGCTATTTTGGTTCTAGTGTTAGCGGGTATATCTTACTTGTTTTCAACTAATACACTTACAAAACCCGCTAAATTTGAAAGGGAAATTACCAAGATCGAGACAGTTTCAGAATCGGATGAGACTTCAGACATTGAAACGGATTTAAATGAAACAGATTTGGATAATCTTGATTTTGAGCTCTCAAATATCGAGGCAGAGTTAAACTAAATGTTTAAACAAATCTTTCTCCCCCTTATTGCAGTTGCAGTTTTTATTACTCTGGTAGGATTACTTGGTCAGGGCAAACTTACTCCCAAAGTTAGTTTAAAAACTATTAAAATAGACAATCTTGAAATTAGTGTAGAGGTGGCTAAATCTGCAGATGAAAGAGCAAAAGGTCTTTCAGGCAGAGAAAAATTAGATGAAAATAGTGGAATGGTTTTTGTTTTTGATAAAAACTCTAAACCTGTTTTTTGGATGAAAGATACGCTTGTTGCTCTTGATATTATTTGGATCAATGACAATAAAATTATTAGAATTGAAAAAAATGTACAACCTGAAATAGGTAAGACTGATTCTGAACTCAAAAAATATACTGCTCCATCAATAGTTGATTATGTATTGGAAGTTAATGCTGGTTTTGCTGACAAAAACAATATTAAAATTGACCAAATGATATCCGGTCTTGAACAACTTTAGAATCCATATTAATTGATCCCGCATGGATTGTATATAAACCCCATTTTTTGTTTATTTGATCAATTGCTGTGGTTAAATTTTTTCTTTTTTGACTATCCTCAAAAATTTCTAGTTGCAAATTGTTAAGTTTATTAAAACTAAAAGTTGAAATGGCAATGTTTCTAAAATTAGTTTTTATAGGACTAAATTTAAATAAATTTTTTATTTCAAAATTTATATCACTTGTTTCAAAAATATCTCTTTTTAATTTTCTACTCATATGCCAAAAGTTACCATTTCTGTCTTGCAATGCCAAATGAACTCCAGACGCCTTTAAATTATAGTTTCTTAACCTAAAACCTGTTTTCTCACACAGTTTTGAAATGATAGATGAAGCTTCATTTGCCATATTTGGAGGAGGAGCATATGAATTTCCTATCATTCCTCTTTTTGATCTAAAAGAATCAATTTCAAAACCGTGAACTCTTCTGAACCAATACAGGCCGACAATGCCCCCAAAAACAAGTCTTAGTTTCCAGACGGGAGCATTATAGAAATCTAAAACTGTTTTAATACCATACATTCTAAGCCTTACAGAATTACCTATTTTTATACCTGTTAAATCTGTTAACTTGAGTTTTGAATAAACATCTAAATAATTACTTTTATTAATTTCTGATAAACCGTCAGGTTTAATTAAATTGCTAGCTACTTTTGCCAAATATCTGTTAGTTGAAATACCTATTGAAATAGTAATATATTCTCCAACATCTTTTTTAATTTTTTCTTTTATTTCCAATGAGACCTTGTAAGGTTCAACCTTTAAAGGTAGAGCAAAAACAAATTCATCTATCGATTTTGGAATAACTTTAACTGAATAATTTTTGAGTATTTTAAAAATCTTTTTATGTACAAATCTATATTTTGCAGGATCAGGTAAAAGAGTAATTATTTTAGGGTATATTTTTTTAGCATCCATTACTCTCATACCAGTTTTAATTCCCAGTTTCTTTGCCGTGACGGAAACTGCTAAGATACAACCGAATGGAGTAGTATAAGCGCAAACAACAACTGGTTTATCATGGAGCAAAGGATTTGCCTGTTGCTCAATCGTTGCAAAACAAGAATTGATATCTAGATGAATTATGTTTGGTAAATTTCCATTAAATTCCATGTTAAGTTTTTGCTATTGAACTTAAGTTTTAAAAATAAATCATCTGATAAAACAGAAAAAATATGAACTAAAGTTTTTCCTTCAAAATAATCATGATGAAGTCCTACTTTTGTAATTTTGTAATCTCTATTTCTCCAAGTCATAGATAGGGGAATGTTGTCTCTTAAGATAACATTTACATGTTCGGATATGTTTCGCATACTAAATAAAATATATGCCGAAGAAAACCAAAAGTCAAGAAGATTAATTTATTGAAATAATTTGATCAGGAATTTCAGATTTAATGATATTGGCGATTTCTAGTCCTTCATCTTTTGCAATAATATCTGCCTTTTCTCCATGTAAATGTTTAATAATTAAATTTGCTTTTTCATTAGCGTCAAACTTTTTTGTATCATCTGTCCAATGTGCCCAATAGAAAGGTCTTATAATTCCATCAAACTTTAAATTTTTAGCCGTCTCATCAACCCAAACTTTATTTTTAGCTGAATATCCTGGAAGTATAAGAGTTTGCATAGATATTATTATATAATAAATTTATGAAGTTAAAATTATATATAACTCTAGGATCTTTAATCTTAATCTCCCTTGGCTGGTGGGGGAGTGATATATACAAGAATTATTTAAATAAAGAACAGATGTTGCCAGCCTGGAACAAACCTAAACCTCTGGAAAAATATACTATAGAAAATCTGTCAAAAACAAACTTTGAACCTTCAAAGATTACTGTTGATAAAAACTTATTTAATTTTAATGTTGCTGGCAAGAAAGTTACAGGTCTGATAAATATCCCAGAAAGCGGTGGTCCATTTCCTGTAATTGTTTTACTCAGAGGCTATGTTGATCAAAGTATCTATACAACAGGAACAGGAACAAAAAGAGTGGGGGAATTTTTATCACAAAACGGCTATATTACAATTGCTCCTGACTTTTTAGGATATGGGGGCTCAGACATTGAGTCATCAAATATCTTCGAGGCTAGATTTCAAACCTACACAACTACGTTAACATTATTAAAATCTATAAACAAAGAAAATTTCCCAGATTGGGATCAGAAGAATATCTTTATCTGGGCACACAGCAATGGAGGCCAAATTGCACTAACTATACTTGAAATTACTGGTGAAAAATACCCTACAGTTCTTTGGGCGCCTGTTACTGAAAACTTTCCCTATTCTGTACTTTTTTACACTAACGAATCAGACGATCACGGCAAATACATTAGACGTGAATTATCCAAATTTGAATCAAATTATGATGTAGAAAAATATTCTCTGACCAATTACCTTGATAGGGTTAATGCTCCGATTGAATACCACTATGGTACAAACGATGATGCTATACCCTCCGAATGGAGGGATAAATTTGTTAATCAAATGAAGAGTTTAGAAAAAGACTTTACAAACTACAATCACTCCGGCGCTGATCATAATCTGAACCCGCTTTGGAGTGATGTAATCAAAAAAACTTTAGATTTTTTTACAGCAAAGCTGCAAGTTTAACTTATCGGTTTTCTTGAGGTTTAGCCATGTTGACATTCATTGCACGACCTTTCAAGTCTTTTCCGTTAGCTTCTAATGCTTTTTGAGCCATTTCTTCAGTTTCCATTTCAACGAAACCAAATCCTCTTGACCTGTTGGTCATTCGATCCATTATAACAACGGCGTCGATGACTGTACCAAAAGTTGAGAAAAATGTTCTCAAATCATCACCTGTAGATTCCCACGAAAGATTTCCTACGAATAATTTTTTCATATTTTAATTAATTTCTCACCTTCTCTCCTTGGGGCCTAACCTTGGGGACTAAATATAATCTAACCTTACGGACGGCACTAAAAAGTATTATACTATAGATATTATGAAAAAGATACAAGGGGAGAAAAAGATTAATCCTTTGCCTTCTGGAGTCAGATTTTCTATCTTTGATAAATCAAAAAACAAAAATAATTTTTTGAAAAGCGATGTCTCTGGACCCCACAATCAAGTAAAGGGTGATTCTCCTCAATTTAGAATAAATCAACACAAAGGCGCATGAAAAACATAACTTCCAGTTTTCAAAAAAAAGAAGCAGGGAATATTGAAATTATATATACAATTCCAGTTAATTTAATTATTCAAACAAAAACAACTGTAGTTTCAGAAATGGCCAAAGATATGACCTTGCCAGGTTTTAGAAAAGGTATGGCTCCACTTTCTAAAGTTGAATCATCAATCTCTATTGACAAATTAAATGAACACATATTAAGTCATTTGTTACCAAAAGCATTTGCAGAAAGCGTCAAGGAACATAAATTTAATCCTGCAATTTATCCTAAATTTGAAGCCATGAAGATAGGACAGGGTTCAGACTGGGAAATTAAAGCTATAACTTGTGAGTTGCCAAAAGTAGTATTGGGAAATTACAAAAAAAACATAAAATCAAAAACTACCGATGAATTAATTAAAGAACTTCCTGAAGTTATTAAGTTAGAAATTCCAAAGTTATTAGTTGATGAAGAAGTCAATGAAAGACTTTCCCAATTACTAGCAAGAATTGAAAAACTTGGATTACAGTTGGAAGGATATCTTCGATCAGTTGGTAAAACTGTTGAAACATTGCGAGAAGAATATCAAAAGCAATCTAAAGATGCAATTTCCTTAGAACTTATATTAAATGAAGTTGCAAACGATGAAAAAGTGGAGGTTTCTGAAACAGAAATTGAAGATTTTGTCAAAACTACAGGGTCAGAGATTTCCAAAATTAATGACGATCAAAAGAAAATGCTTCAAAGAGTAGTCATGAGAAGAAAAGCATTGGAAAAATTGACAAAGAAGGTGTAAAATGGGCGCATGACAAATAATAACACTCAAAAAAGTAAAAAAAATAAATTAGTAGAAACTAAAAACGTATTCGAGACGCTTAAATATGAAGCAAAAGTTACTACTGATGAATTTTTTAAACAACTTTTAGGTCAACAACAGGTTTTAAATCAAAAAAGAGCAGGAGAACTTTCTGTTGGACAATCTGTCGAAATAAATGAGGTTTTAAACGGCAAAGAAGAACAAAGAAAAAAGTATGAGGAGCAGATATTTTTTGAGAGAAGATTGTTTAGTGAAGAAAAACAAGAAACAAATAATAGGATTCAAGAACTTAGAATGCGACTTCAAGTTATTCAAGCAGAAGCAGTTAAAATGGTTAACTCTACTCAAAAGTTGACTGAGGGGATTAAAATTGCTGTTTTACAAGGAACTGTTGATGCTTCAGAATATCAAATTAATTTCTTTGAAAATATTATTAAAATGATTGCCAATTTTAGAAAAAAGATTGATAGTGCAGTTACTTGGCTTCAAGGATCAAACACAAGGGCTCAAAAGAAAAATTTCTGGAGTCAATACAAGAAAAAGGGTGCAAGTTTTCTTCTTTCAGGAGAGTCTTACTCGCAAAGATCTGCAGGATAAAGTATAGTTAATTAATGAACAATTTAAGTATTGTTCTACCACGATTGTTTTCTGATTTATTGATTAATTTATCAGCATGATTTTTAGGAGCCGCAATTATAATCCCAGTTCAAGCGTCCAAAACCGGCAGATTTCGGGCCATCATCTTTGTCGCTAATATTGGTCTCTCTTGTATACTGTTTGCAAGTGCTGTTATACTAAACATATGACAAAAGACTTAAAAAAGCAGGTTGAATTAGTTGATTTGAATCTAAAAGTTATTATAGCTTTCGGAGTATTAATCATTGCTTCAGTTTTAATATATTTAGCCTTCTTCAAATAAACTCGTTTTTAGTGTAAAATACATATTAGTTTATGGACCCTTAGCTCAATTGGCTAGAGCGTCTCATTGACGTTGAGAAGGTTCCGAGTCCGAGTCTCGGGGGGTTCACAAAATATTTAATAGGGCCTGTAGTGCAGCGGTAACACGCGCCCATGGCATGGGTGAAGTGCGGGTCCGACTCCCGCCAGGTCCACCGACCTTCACTAAAGTTTCGGCAGGCAGGCCATTACAAATTGTAGGTCGTCCTCCGTAGCCTCGGCGAAGGAGGAACTAAACAAAATATGTACTATGTATATTTACTTAAACTGAATAATCAAAAGATATATGTTGGATTTACTACAAATTTAGAACAAAGATTTAAAGAACATATTTCTAGAAAAAGTCCGTACACGAAAAAATATTTACCTATAAAGTTAGTTTCTTACTTTTCCTTCAATAATAAGAAAACAGCATTAAAATTTGAAAAGTATCTCAAATCTGGATCTGGAATTGCTTTCAGAAATAAACATTTGGTTTAAATCTGCTATAATACATACTCCACCGCCAAATGGCATAAGCAGGCGGTATTTTTACGGCAAAAGAACGAATCATGAATATCAGAAACGTTGCAATTATTGCCCATGTTGACCATGGAAAAACCACTTTAGTGGATGCTCTTTTGCGCCAATCACATACTGAAATGGGTAAAAGTGATGCAGGACAAGAAGCTATTTTGGATTCAAACGAACTTGAACGAGAACGAGGAATTACAATTTTTTCCAAAAATGCTTCAGTAATGTACAAAGACACTAAAATAAACATCATCGATACTCCAGGACATGCAGACTTTGGTGGAGAAGTTGAACGTGTTCTTTCTATGGCAGACGGTGCCTTACTTTTAGTTGATGCTAAAGAAGGACCAATGCCACAAACCAGATTCGTCCTTCGCCATGCACTCAAAATGGGTTTAAAAATAATTGTTGTTGTAAATAAAATTGATAAAAAGGGAGTTCGTTCTGAGTGGGTTCAGGGAAAAACCTTTGACCTTTTTGTTGAACTAGGTGCTGATGAATCAACCGCATTTTTTCCAACAATTTATGCCAGCGGGAGAGATGGAGTAGCAGGTTATGAACCAGACCTTGTTAAAATGAAAGATATTACACCTATTTTTGAAGAAATTATTAAATACATTCCCGCACCCTCAGGAGATCCTGAAAAACCACTTCAAATGCTTGTCAGTAACATTGGTAAAGATAATTACAAGGGAAGAATTGCTATTGGAAAAATAAAAAATGGGAAAATATTACTAACAGAAGATGTAATTCATATTAATAGAGAGGGAGTACAAAAAAGAGCAAAATTAACTTCAATTTTTACTTTTAAAGGTTTAACAAAACAAGAAGAAAAAGAAGCCTTTGCTGGTGATATTGTTTCTGTTACTGGAATTTCTGACGTAACAATTGGAGAAACAATTGCTAGTTTAGAAAATCCAATAGCTCTTCCTTTAATTTCAATTGAGGAGCCAACAGTTAAAATGGTCTTTTTAGTTAACGACTCCCCATTTGGTGGACATGAAGGAGATTTTAAAACAAGTAGTCAAATCCGAGCGCGACTCTATAAAGAACTTGAAACTGACGTTGCTTTAAAAGTTGAAGATAACTCAGACGGGACCTGGACTGTATCAGGTAGAGGAGAATTACACTTAGCAATTTTGATTGAAAGAATGAGAAGAGAAGGATATGAATTTTCAGTTTCAAGACCTCATGTTATCAATAAAACAATTGACGGCAAAATTCATACTCCGTATGAAAAAGTATATATTGATGTACCAGAAGAGTTTTCAGGGGTAGTTATTCAACATATGGGAATTAGACACGGCAAGATGGATGATATGAGTATTAATGAGAATAGCCTGCCTGCCGGCAGGCAGGTTTCTTTGGAATTTACAGTATCTACAAAAGAACTTATAGGTTTCAGGGGTGAACTTATTACAGATACCAAGGGAATGGGAATAATTAATACTGCTTTTTTTGACTATTTACCAGATGATGGCTTTGAAAGGGAAAGGGATAGGGGCTCAATGATAGCTTACGAAACAGGGGAAACAAGGTTATATGGTTTAGTTAATGTTCAAGATCAAGGTCAACTTTTTGTAAGCCCTGCAGTTAAAGTCTATAAAGGCCAGGTTGTAGGACAAAATTCAAGAAGTGGCGATATGGTAGTTAATGTTTGTAAAGAAAAACAATTAAGTAATATGAGAAGTAAAGGTGATGGATCAGCAGAACACTTTAATACACCTAAAGTTATGGGCTTAGATGATGCTTTGGAATATATTGATGACACAGAACTTGTAGAAGTAACTCCAAAATCAATTAGGATCAGAAAAGTAATCTTAGATGAAGTTGAAGCCCGTCGCAAAAAATCAATGGGGATTAAATAACACCCTAATACGGACACCCTGTTGTTTCAGCCTTCAATAGCAAGGACCAACCCTGTGATTCAACCCTGTGATTCATTTGTATCTTTACAAAAATTCAAATAGTAGATATAATACTTTTATCAATTATTAAACGTTATTATTTGGAACTTACCAATTCAAAGAGTTTAAAATTTGAGAAAAGAGATCTGTCAACTGACGGAAAAGAAGTGGAACCACGGATAATTACCGTCTTCTTATATAAATTAAGAGGCGGTTTTTTTATGGAAATATTTAACAAAATAGTAACAACTACACATTCCCATTTAATTGGGAAGTGTGTTAATGGTTACAAAATCACTCTTTAACTTTTAAGACACCTCTCAATTAGAGAGGTTAGTTAGGAGGTGATTAATTTGAACGAAAGACAAAGAGATGCCATAAGAAGGTTCGGAAGTAATCCTTCTTTAGATCCCTTAGCTGAGGAAAGATTCAAAAAAGAATTCTACAATGCCAAGGGGCCTCAAAAAAAAGAGGAAAAACCTAAAGAAGAAGAGTCGAAAGATAAACCTTCTTAATATTGTTAGCCTAGCGGATGCATACGCTAGGCAAAACAAAAAATAATTCGTTATAATAAATTATGTCAAAAGTATTAGAAGAGAAAATAAATAAATTATCCAAAGAGAAACAGAATCTTTGGGCCTTAAGGCATACTGCAGAGCATGTCCTTCATACAGCATTGCAAAATCTTTATCCTAAACTTAAAAAAGCGATGGGCCCAGCAACTTCTGAAGGTTTTTATCACGATTTTGACTTAGATGAAAAAATAACTGAGGCAGATTTTTCTAAGATTGAAAAAGAGATGCAAAGATTAATTGGTTTAGATTTACCTTTAATACAAGAGTTTGTTGATGTTAATAAGGCAAAAGAAATATTTAAAGAAAATCCCTATAAACTTGATTGGATTAATGAAATAGAAAAACGAAAAGAAAAATTTTCTGTTTACAAAATGGATGATATAGATTTAGATCTTTGTAGTGGGCCTCATGTTGCTTCAACAGGAAAAATTAAAGCTTTTAAACTTTTATCAGTTGCAGGTGCCTACTGGCATGGTGATGAAAAAAATAAAATGCTAACGAGGATTTACGGTACTTGTTTTTCCACAAAGGAAGAACTTGATAAATATCTTGAAAATTTAGAGCTTGCCAAAAAATATGACCATAGAAAGTTAGGTCAGGAATTAGGATTATTTACTATTTCAGATCAAGTTGGGCCGGGCCTTGTTTTGTGGATGCCTAATGGAAATATTGTTAAAGAGCAAATTGAATCTTGGGCTAAAAAAACAGAGGAAGAATGGGGCTATAAAAGAGTAACTACTCCAAGTATCACAAAATCGGGTCTTTTTCACACTTCTGGTCATTTACCTTATTACAAGGACGACATGTACCCACCAATGAAGCTTGATGATAGCGATGACGAATATTTTTTAAAACCTATGAATTGCCCACATCACCACATGATATATAGCGCCCAACAGCATAGTTATAGAGATTTACCTTTAAGACTTGCAGAATATGGAAATTGTTATCGTTACGAATCATCTGGTGAACTATTTGGACTTATGAGGGTTAGAGGATTTGCACAAAATGATGCACATATTTATTGCGCAGAAGAACAAGCGGTTGAAGAATTTGTAAAAGTTATGAAACTTCATGAATATTATTACAAAACCCTAGGAATCACTGATTATCATTTAGAATTAGCCTTAAGAGATCCTAAAAATGACAAAAAATATCACGGAAACAGCGAAATGTGGAAAAAAGCGGAAAAATTGATGCGTGAAGCAGTAAAACAAGTTGATATACCAATGGTAGAGGAAATTGGAAGCGCCGCATTTTATGGCCCGAAAATCGATTTCATAATTCACTCCAAAATAGGAAGAGAGTTTGCGATATCAACAAATCAAATAGATTTATACATGGGGGAAAGGTTTGGACTTAAATATACAAGTCAAGACGGTACTGAAAAAACCCCAATCATAATCCACAGAGCTCCTTTAGGGTCACACGAAAGGTTTATCGGATTTTTAATTGAGCATTTTGGTGGAGCGTTTCCAACCTGGCTTTCACCAGTGCAGGTTAAAATTTTGCCTATTTCTGAAAAACATTTGGGCTACGCAAAGTCTATAGCTAATAGTCTACAGTCTACAGCCATTAGAACAGAACTGGACGAGAGAAGCGAGACACTGGGTGCTAAAATTAGAGATGCTCAAAACGAGAAGGTTCCATATATGATAGTGATAGGTGATAGGGAACAAGAAACAGATAATATTTCTGTCAGAACAAGAGATGGAAAAAACTCCACTATGAAATTAGAAGAGTTTACTGCTATAATAAAATCTGAAATTGAAAACTACCAATAATTATTGGCGCATAAACGAAAAAATTCCTGCTATTACCTTGCGAGTTTTGGATTCTAAGGGTATGCAAATTGGAGTTATTTCAAAAAACGAGGCATTAAAGATTGCTCGCGAAAAAGGTGAAGATTTGATTGAAATAGCACCAAAAGCTAATCCGCCAGTTGCAAAAATAATTGAATTTGGAAAGTTTAAATATCAGGAAGAAAAAAAACAGAAGGAAGCAAACAAAAAAGCAAAACCTTCTGACTTAAAAGAAATTAGGTTTACCCCATTTATTGGAGAAGGGGATTACCAAACAAGACTTAAAAGAATTGATGAATTTTTAAATGATAAGGATAAAGTAAAATTAGTAGTTTACTTTAAGTTAAAACAACTAGGTTCAAAAACCTTTGGTTATGATATAATGGATCGAATTTTGAAAAATTTGGGAGAAGGAATCAATATCGACATGAAACCTAAGTTTTTAGGCAGAAACTTGATAATGATCATTTCTCCCACAAATATATATGGCAAACAAAAAATTAAAGATCAGACAATTAGTAACTAACAGAATTAGGGTTACTAAAAACGGCAAGCTTTTAAGACGTCAGGCATTTAAACGGCATCTTAACGCTGGAAAAAGCAAAAAAAGACTTCGAAAGCTTTCAAAAACTGTTCTTGTAAAGGAAGTTTTTGCTAAAAAATTAAGAAAATATCTTGGAGTTAAACTAAACAAATGACAAGAGTCAAATCAAAAGCCGCAATTAAACACAGGAAAGTTTTAAAACTTGCCAAAGGCTATCATTCTGCAAGACGTAGAAGATTTAAGCAAGCAAAAGAAGCTGTAATGCATGCTGGACAGTATGCATATATAGGAAGAAAATTAAGAAAAAGAGACTTAAGGTCCATTTGGATTGTCAGACTTTCAGCGACTGCAAAGCAATTGGGTACATCTTATTCCAAATTAATTGCAAATCTTAAAAAAGAAAAAATAGAACTTGATAGAAAAATATTATCAGATATTGCAGTCAAATACCCAGAAGTCTTCGAAAAGATTGTTAAGCCTTTTATAAAGAAGTAAAATATCTTTATGGGTGATAACCTCATAAATTTAAAAAACCAAGCTATTGCACAAATATCGGAGGTCAGAGATTTAACTGAACTTGAACAGATAAGAATTAATCTGTTCGGAAGAAATGGAAAATTTAACGCTATTTCAAAAGAAATTGCTAAAGTCGCAATTGAAGAAAAAAAGCAGTTTGGAATTACTTTAAATGAAGTTAAAAATACTTTAGAAGAATTAATTCAAATCAAGAAAAATGATTTAACCAATTCAGCTCGTGTCTGGTTTGACCCGACAATGCCTGCTAAAAAAAATAAACTAGGTAAAATTCATTTTGTTTCCAGGGCAATTGATGAAATATCATCAGTTTTTGAAAAAATTGGTTTTAGTAGAGTTAGATATTCTGAAGTTGAATGGGATTATTTTGCCTTTACTGCTTTAAATTTTCCTGTAAATCACCCAGCAAGAGATGATTGGGAAACTTTTTTTGTAGATTTACCTGAATCAAAAAAATATGGGTCAATGCTTTTAACACCTCACACATCAAGTGGTCAAATAAGGGAAATGTTATCGAGGCAAGCCCTGCCTGCCGGCAGGCAGGCTCCTATTAGAATGATTAATATAGCTAAGTGTTATAGAAGACAAAGTGATATTAGCCATGTTCCCATGTTTCACCAATTCGAAGGATTAGTAGTTGATAGTAATATTAATATTACAAATTTAAAAGGAACACTTGATTACTTTGCCAAAAGCTTTTTTGGTAAAAACAGAGAAACAAGATTAAGACCTTATCATTTTCAATTTACTGAACCGTCATTTGAAGTAGATATCTCCTGTAATGTCTGTGATGGACGAGGTTGTAAATTATGTAAAGAAGGCTGGCTTGAGATAGGTGGCGCAGGAATGGTCCATCCTAATGTTTTAAGAAATTGTAAAATTGATCCTAATGTCTATTCAGGTTTCGCTTTTGGTTGGGGAGTTGAAAGAGTTGCCATGATGAAATCTGGGCTTTCTGTGCCTGATGTAAGACTTTTATATAGTTCAGACTTACGTGTTTTGTCACAATTATAATTATGGATATATTAATACCTGACAGCTGGCTAAGAAGGTTTTTAGATACTAAAGTTAAACCTGATGAAATTGCAAAGTATTTGTCGCTTTGTGGACCTTCAATTGAAAGAATTAAAAAGACAAAAGATGAAGATTATATATACTCTGTTGAGATAACTACAAACAGGGTTGACTGTGCATCTGTTTTAGGAATAGCTAGAGAAGCTAGTGCAATCTTACCTAGATTTGGAATCTCAGCTAAATTAAAAATTAAGAAAGAAGAAATAAAAAATAAATACGACTTTAAAAACAAAGTAAAATATCTTGATGCAATAGTTGATTCAAAACTTTGTCCCAGATTTACTGCGGTACTAATTAAAAATGTCAAGTTAAAAGATTCTCCAGAGAAAATTAAAAATATGCTTTTAAAAGTTGGTGTTAGACCAATCAATAATCTTGTAGATGTCAGCAATTACATCATGCATGAGCTTGGTCAACCTGTTCATACTTTTGACTATGACAAGATAGTTGGTTCAAAGATGATACTCAGAGAATCTAGAGTGAATGAATTAGTAACAACATTGGACGGGAAAAAATTTAAATTAGACGGGGGAGATATTGTTATTGAAGACGGAAGTGGAAAACTTATAGACCTTTGTGGAATCATGGGGGGGGAGAATTCTGCAATTGATTCTTCTACAAAAAATGTTTTGTTGTTTGTTCAAAACTATAATAAACATGTGATCAGAAAAACTTCAATGAAATTAGACTTACGAACTGAAGCTGCGGTTCTTTTTGAAAAAGGCTTAGATAGTGAAAATATTAAACCAGCAATTCTTTTGGCAATAGATCTAATAGAAAAACTTTCGGGAGGAAAGACAGAAAAAGAAGTTTTAGATATTTATCCGAAGTCTTATAAAACAAAAATGATTAAGGTGGATAAACTAAGAATAGATAAAATTATCGGCATTGAAATAAGTACTAAAGACATTAGTAAATATTTAAAAACCTTAGGCTTTGAAGTTTACTTGCAAGGTGAAACCCTGCAAGTTACAGTTCCCTCATGGCGGGCAGATGATATAGATATTCAAGAAGACATCGCGGAAGAAATAGCTAGAATTTATGGTTATCACAATTTGCCGTGTATTTTAATGGGCGGAGAACTTCCCAAACCCCAATCTACAAACAATTTTAAAGTAGAATTAGATGTAAAACAAATATTAAAGTCTCTTGGCGGATTTGAAATATATAATTTATCTCTAGTTGAAAAGGGCCAATTGAAACTTAGTAATCCATTAGGACCAGATTCGGGATACTTAAGAGATAACTTGAAAGATTCTCTCATACAAAATATTAAAGATAACCCACAGGAAAAAAATTATATACATATATTTGAAATGGCAAATGTATATTTAGCTCGTAAAAATGATTTACCAGAAGAAATATTGACTCTAGCGGGAATTATTAAAAACGGTGACTATAGAAAAAGCAAAGGCATTGTACAGACGCTACTAAAAGAACTTTTGATCGACTATACTGAAAAACTTGAAGACGGTAAAGGCTATTTCCCCAACCAAAGATTAGAAATATATTCAGATAAAGAAAGGATTGGAGAATATGGAAATTTGGAAAATAATTTATTTACTTACGAATTTGACATGCAAAAATTGATAAACTGTAAAAAAACAAATACAAAATTTAAAGAAGCTTTTAAATACCCACCACAGGTTGAGGATTTAACTTTAGTCATTCCAGAAAAAACATACGTCGGAGAAGTTATGAAGTTTATTTCGGATTTCGATATTCGTATTTCGAATTTAGAACTGATTGATATTTATCAAAATAATTACACTTTTAACATTGAATATCAAGATGAAAACAAAACTTTAACGGATAAAGAAGTGAAGGAAATTAGAAATAAAATTTTAAGTGAATTAAAATCAAAATTCGGAATAACTATTAAGGGGTAGGGGTAGGAGACGAATCCCAAGGGACATTGACTCCAATTGTAATTGTATGCTCAGTTTCATGATTATCTTTATCTCTTCCTTTAACCTGAAGTTTATGTACACCATCGTTTAGACTAATCTCACCTTCATATGGAAGACTGTCGAAAGATCTTACTTTGACTCCATCTGCAAAAATTTCAATCAACAATATTTCAGAAGTTGAAACGGCTTTTACTTTAATATTAAAAGTATTTGAAACTGTTTCGCGATCTTTAGGATTTTGCCACTCTACACTTAATGGATTGGCCGTACCGCAATATTCAGTTGGAGGTCTATATCTATCATCTCCTGCCCCATTGATCCAGTTTAAAATTGCTTCCTGCCATCTGTTTTTACCGTCAGTGGAAACAGGGTCTTCCTCAACTATTTTATAATATTCTTTCTCGTCATAATTATTACCAGCAACATCAGAGGGAGTTGCTAGTTTTTCTTCATTTTTACAGATTTTTAACTTGACATGAATATCATCGCCTGAAGGCACGTTACTTTTGTCAAAAAATTCTGATCTAGAGCTAAAACTGTCATGAGCAAGTTTACCTGAAAAACTATCAACCTCTACCGTTTGAATTCCATCAGGGGGTTCAAAACCTGTGGGGTCAAATCCAGATAAGCTTTCAATTATTACACGTCTCCAAATTGGAGATGCACCAGATACACCCGAGGCAACATTTAACATTGGTGAATTATCATTGTTTCCAACCCAAACTCCAACTGCTCGTTGCTGTGTTCCCCCAATTGTCCAATTGTCCCTTTTATCGTTTGTGGTTCCAGTTTTAACTGCCATTTGACGACCTGGAATATTAAGTAGTGAATTTATCCCAAAAACTTCACGTCTTGCCTCATTATCAGAAAGTATATTTGATATTAAAAACGCTTGTTCAGAAGTTATAACTTGTTTACCTTTTTTTGTTTTTACTTCCTCCAGCAACTTTCCGTTACTATCCTCAACTTTTAAGATAGCGATAGGGTCTACTCTATATCCTCCATTAAAAAAAGCTGAATAACTTGTAGTTAACTCCAAAAGTCTAACTTCACCACCACCAAGCGTTAATGAAAGTCCAACTCTTTTTAAGGTTTCATTTGTAGGAGGGAGCGAATTTAACCCCATATTATACGCAGTTTCCAAGACATCTTTAATTCCAACTAAAGCTATTAACTTAACTGCTGGTACGTTTATTGAATTCCCCAAGGCATACCTTAACTGAATTGGACCTCTATATTTTCCATCATAATTCACTGGGTTATAATCAGGTTGTCCCTCACCACCCGGAAAGGTAGTGGCAACATCCATAATCATTGTTGAAGGAGTGTAACCCTCTTTAAATGCTGTTAAGTATGTAAAAGGTTTAAAAGACGAACCTGGTTGCCTTAAAGAAAGTGTTACATTAACTTGTCCATCATAATCAGGATCATCAAATCTTTTACTTCCAACCATAGAGAGTATCTCACCAGTTTGAGGGTCTACTACGACAACACCACCATTTGTTATTCTTTGTTTTTCTACTTTTGAAATTTCATCAGCTACAATTGCTTGTGCTTTTTCTTGTAGTTCCAAATCCAAAGTTGTGGTAACTTTTAACCCTCCTTGTTCAACTACTTTTTCTCCATATCTATCTTCAAGAATTTTTTGAACATACTGGACAAAGTGAGGTGCTTTAAATGAAGATCCCTTAGTTTGAAACTTTACATCAGGTAGTTCACCTAAGCTTGCTTGTTCTTGATCCTTAGTTATAAACCCATCCTCTCTCATCCTACGTAAAACATCAGTTGTTCTATCTATATAGGCCTTGGGTGTAGATGAATAAGGTGAATATCTTGATGGAGATTGAGGAAATCCAGCTAAAATTGCGGACTCTAAAAGATTTAAGTCTTTGGAAGATTTTCCAAAATAGATTTCAGATGCCGTTTCAACTCCTCGAGCATTACCTCCATATGGAGCTTCATTCAAGTACATTTGTAAAATCTCATCTTTACTGTATTTCCTTTCAATCTGAACTGATAATATAAACTCTTTAACTTTTCTCCACACTGACCTCTCTGAGGTCAGTAAAACATTTTTAACTAACTGCTGGGTTAAAGTTGAACCACCTTGTGCATACCCCCTTGTAAAAACTCTTGATAAACCCCTAATGGTACCTAAAATATCAAATCCTTGATGTTTGTAAAAATTTTTATCTTCAATAGCAATTGTTGCCTGTTTTAAATAAAGTGGTACATCATTAATCTTAATTGGAGTTCTTCGTTCATTTTCAAAGATATCATACAATGGTTTTCCGTTTCTATCTAAAATTTTAGTTGAGAATCCTTCACGCCTGACAACTTTATCAGGGGAGGGAAGTGTAAAAGCCATTAAGGGTAAGGCAATAACTGCAATAACAAAAATAACTACAATCCCAAAAAAACCAAATTTGGCTAACTTTGCAATATTTCTAGACTTTTGAAGCCCAATTAGTTTTCTTCTTCTCTCCCTCCACATATGAACCATATTAACACAAACTTAATTACTTTTACATAAAGATCAAAGATCTTTGTTACTTTAAACTGATCGTTTAAAAGATAAAAAGATGCAGTTGACTGATACAAAATTTGACAAAGAGGTATTATTTTAATACTATATAGATGTGCTTGTAGGGTAATTCCCGTAACTAGCTAAGAATTCTACGCTAGAAAAGCAAGCACACTAAAGAAGTCCCTCTTTTTTGAGGGCTTTTTTGGTTTTAGTACTAGTTCTCCGTATACTCCAAAAATGGGAGTTTCCATTTTCTATCTTTCTAATAGTAACCGTTATGTGATTTTTTCCACCATTACAAATACTTGCAATTTCGTAGTATTTTACAGATCGTTCTTTACCTCGTTTTGATTTTATTCTACCTTCAGTTTCTTTAATAATACATTTTGAATTCCTAACCACTTCATGTGCATATCTAAATAAATTTAATCTAAGTCTTCTGTCTCTTGAGGATCTTCTATGACCCCTGCTGTCAAATGACAAATGAATCCATCCGTATCTATTAAAAACCACTTTTTGTTTGATATCAGGATTTTTAATTGTTCTTACTTTTTTATAAATTAAATAAATCTCTTCTTTTAAGTTGGTCATACTTAAATAGTACTACAAATAATCAAGAATTTGACAATTACCCAACTCTTTAAGTTAATCTAAGATTGCAAAAGCTCTAATTGGGGATCCATCTCCGTTTTTAATTTTAAGTGGGACACCGTAAAACATGAATTCTTTATCTTTTGGTAATTCATTCATATTTACTAAATCTGTAATTGTTAATATTCCTGACTGTAATAGTTTTCTTTCTAACTCAAGATCAAGCTCAGCAGTATTTCCAACAATTACAAATGAAGGTTTTGCCTTTTTTAGTTTTCCAAATAAACTTAAATCTAATTTACCATCTTTGAAAGCTAAACCTACATTTTTGGAAAATTCATCATCTATTTTAACTAGTAAAGTTTTACCAATATATTTCTCGAGTGGGATATTATCGATAGTTGTTCCGTTCTCATCCATATGCGCAAAAGCATCTGCATGAGTTCCTATATGTGATGATAATTGTAAATATCTTAATCTCCAACCTTCTTTGTCCAAATTGTGGATTTGTTTAATATGAACTTCTGGATCCCCCGCATAAACATCCATTCCATCAAACAGGGGTTGTGATAAATCTACAATTTTCATAATTTATTTTAACATATCCTAGATAAAGCAGTTTTATAGTAATATACTTATATGAATATGAATCTTACGATTAATGAAGTATTAACCCGCAGAGTTACAAATATAATTCCAAATAAACAGAAGCTTGAGGAACTACTTAAGTCTAAAAAGAAATTAAATGTATATTTAGGAATTGATCCAACAGCCACAAGAATCCACATTGGCCACGCCCTAGCTCTAAGAAAACTTCAAGAGTTTGTTGAGTTAGGTCACAATGTTACATTTTTAATAGGTGACTTTACAGCCCTTATTGGTGATACATCAGACAAAGATACAGAAAGACCTGTTTTAAGTTATCAAGAAATAAGAGAAAACTTTAAAACTTACAAAAAACAAGCAAGTAAGATACTGGATTTTAGTAAAGTAAAAGTTAAATTCAATAGTAGCTGGCTTTCTAAATTAAAATTTGCAGAGATTATTAAACTTTGTCAAGAATTCTCATTTGCTGATTTTGCTGGAAGAGAACTTATTAAAAAAAGATTGAATGATAAAAAAAGAGTTGGACTTCATGAAGCACTTTACCCAGTAATGCAAGGTTATGACAGTTATATCCTAGATACAGATATCCAAATTGGTGGTGCTGATCAAACTTTTAATATGCAAGCTGGTCGCGAACTTCAATCAAAACTAAGAGGCAAAGAGTCTTTTGTTTTGGTTACAGGATACCTAACTGGTACTGATGGTAGAAAAATGAGTAAAAGTTGGGGAAATGCAATTTGGTTATCAGACTCTGCCGATGAAATGTACGGAAAAGTAATGAGTATTCCTGATGAGCTTATAATTGAATACTTTGAAAATGTCACAAATACAAGTGAGGCAAAAATTAAGGATATTGCAAAAGCATTAAAAAGTGGAGTAAACCCAATTGAACTTAAGAAAGAATTAGCTTTTGCAATTACTAGACAATTACATTCCATAAGAGTTGCAACTAAAGCTAAGAATACTTTTGAAAAATCTTTTAAAACAAAGAATCCAGAATATTTACTTGGAATTAAAATGATGAAATCTTTAATTGAAACAATTGCGCCGTTCACCAGTTTAAAATCATTATCCGATGCCAAAAGATTAATTCAACAAGGTGCAATAAAAATTAATGGAGATGTTGTCACAGATTTAAATTACAAAATAAAAAAAGGTGATAAGATAAAAATCGGTAAAAAAATATTTGGTAAATTAGTATGATTACTAGAAAACAAAGAAAAATATTTACAGTTTTAGCAATACTTGCGGGTATTGCATTACTAGCAGGATCAATACTGCCATTTATTGCATATCTCTAGCTACTAGATTCTAGTTACTAGATACTAGAAGAACATGAACACAAATAAGCTTCAATTAACTGACCCTGTGAATATTATCCCATTCGTTGGTCCAAGTTTTGAAAAAAAATTAAAAAAATTAGAAATTATTACAGTTTCTGATCTATTACATCACATTCCAAACAGATACTTGGATTTTTCTAAATTTACAAAAATAAAAAATATTAAAATTGATGAAGTTGTTTCAATATTTGGAACAATGACTTTTATCAAAAATCAACCAACAAAGTCCGGAAAATTAATGCAACTAGGAACTTTAGAAGATGAAACAGGAACTATTAATATGGTTTGGTTTAACCAGTTTTACCTGGCAAAGATGCTATTTCCAGGAACTAAACTAATTATTTCAGGAAAAGCTTCTTGGTTTAACCGAAAGTTAGCTTTTTTTTCACCTCAGTATGAAAAAATCCTGCCTGCCGGCAGGCAGGGGATTAATACAGTTCATACAGGTAAAATTATCGGGGTTTACTCTCAGACCTCAGGAATTACCAATAAATGGCTTAAGGCAAGAATTAAATATGCACTGGATCGAATTAAGATTGAAGAGTTTTTAAATAATAAATTAGGTTTATTAAATTTTGAAGATGCAATCAAAAAAATTCATTTTCCTAAAACTTTTAAAGAAGCCGAAAAGGCAAAGGAACGGCTTGCTTTTAACGAATTTTACAATTTATTAATAACGGCAAAAGAGCGAAAAAGAAAATTACTAAAAAAAAGAGGTGTGGCTCTAATTGTTGACCAATTAACTGTTAACAATTTTATTGATTCTTTGCCGTTTAAACTTACCGATTCGCAAAATAAAGTTACAAAAGAAATACTTTCTGATTTAGAGAAAAATATTTCAATGAATAGACTTCTGCAAGGTGATGTAGGAAGTGGAAAAACTGTTGTGGCTACAGTAGGGGCTTTTGCAACATTTTTAAATGGCTACCAAACTATATTTTTAGCTCCAACTCAAATACTTGCAAACCAGCATTACCAAACATTAAATAGTCTTTTTAAAAATTATAAAATTAGAATATCTCTAATTACTGGAAGTAGTATTAAAAAAGATGAAGGAATATCTGACATAATAATCGGAACGCATGCCTTACTTAATAGAAAGTTTGAAAAGATCGGTTTATTAATAATTGATGAACAACATAAATTTGGTGTTAAACAAATTAATTTTTTACAAAAGAAAAATCCTCATACATTGACAATGACAGCAACTCCAATCCCTAGAACCATAGCACAAACTTTATTTTCGGACATGGATCTTTCAATTCTTGATGAAATACCAGAAAATAGGCCAAAAATTAAAACCTGGCTAGTTCCTAATGAGAAACGAAGTAAGGCCTATGACTGGATCTCTTCACAAATCACTAGTCACAAATCACAGTGCTTTATTATTTGTCCCTTAGTTGAAGAATCGGAATCAGAAACGCTAAAATCTGTCAAATCGGTCAAAAAAGAATTTGGTAATTTAAAGTTAAAATTTAAAAAATTAAAGTTAGGACTTCTGCATGGAAAACTTAAAGAAAAAGATAAAAACAAAGTATTAGACGATTTTAAAAACCGAAAGATTGATATTTTAGTTTCAACACCAGTAGTTGAAGTTGGGATTGATGTGTCAAACGCAACGATTATGTTAATTGAGGCAGCTGACAGGTTTGGTCTAGCTCAACTTCATCAATTAAGAGGCCGTGTTGGACGCGGTAAATCCGAATCCTACTGCCTTTTATTTACTGAAAACGAATCGGAAAAGGCGACCCAAAGACTTACAGCATTAACGAAATTTTCTTCTGGTTTTGAACTTGCAGAGTTAGATCTTAAACTCCGTGGGGCAGGTGAAGTCTTAGGAACAAAACAGTCAGGTTTTGGTAACCTAAAAATTGCCGATTGGTCCGACACTAAACTAATCAAGCTTGCATCAGAAGCAGTGAACAATGTATAATTACTTTAATGGCCCCATTACCAAAGAAAAAACACAGTCACGGTCGAACAGCTCAAAGAAGAAGCACATTTAAAGCTTCTATTTCTGCTATTTCTAAATGTGCTAGTTGTGGAAAATTGAAAGAACCTCACAAAGCTTGTCCTCACTGTGGAGCATATAAGTAAATGAAGACAGCAACTGACCCAAGACACTTAAGACGAAGAACGGCTGTAAAAATATTATTTGCCCAGAGTTTTACGCCTCAGAAAAACAGACCAGAACTTGTTAAAAACATTTTAAAACAAGTAAAAAAAATAAATAAAATAATTGAAGAATCTGCTCCTACTTGGCCAATTGATAAAATTAATAAAATTGATTTAGCTATATTACATTTAGCCATTTACGAACTTAAAAATGAAGATACACCACCAAAAGTAATTATTGATGAGGCGGTCGAGTTGGCCAAAGAATTTGGATCAGAATCGTCAGGCCCATTTGTTAATGGTGTATTAGGGACAGTATATGATGAAATTTTTAAATAACAATTTATTACAGCAAGCCTTAACTCATAAATCATGGGTTAACGAAAACCCAGTAAATAACGGCACAAATGAACGATTAGAGTTTTTAGGAGATGCAATTTTAGAATTTATTGTATCTAAAGAAATTTATGATAGATTTCCCAAAGAAGAAGAGGGATATTTAACAGCACTTCGTGCAAACCTAGTTAATACTAAAAATTTATCAAGGGTTGCCTTAAATTTAAAAATTGGGGAAATGATTTTACTTTCAAAAGGTGAAGAAGATGGAGGAGGAAGAAATAATCCTTCACTTCTTGCTGACACGGTTGAAGCAATAATTGGGGCTCTTTTTATAGATCAAGGTATTAATGTTGCTGAAAAGTTTGTTAAAGATAATATCTTAATAGATATAGAAGAAAAAACAAAAACTACTCTTAAAGATCCAAAAAGTTTACTTCAAGAAAAAATTCAGGCCCAAGGTCTTCCTGCACCTAAATATCAAGTTGCAGAAGAAGATGGACCAGATCACAATAAAATATTTACGATTGAAGTTATAATTGACGGTAAAGAAAAAACTAAAGGAATAGGAAAAAGTAAATCAGAAGCAGAACAAGATGCAGCTATGAACGCTCTTAGAAACATGGTAAAATAGGAAATTATGTCAGTATCAATAAAACTTTCAAGGGTTGGGGCCAAAAATAATTGTTTTTATAGAATTGTGGCTGGAACCACAAGATCCAAAGTGGATGGTAAAAACTTGGGTGTAATCGGAACTTACGATCCAAAAAAGAAAAAGTTAGAGTTAGATAAAAAAATGCTTGAGGATTGGATCAGTAAGGGCGCTATATTAACTGAAGGTGTGAGAAAAATTATCAAAAAATGAAAGAGCTTCTTGAATTTATTATTAAAAACATTTTGGGGAAAACGGCTAAATTTGAAATCGATGAAGTTGATGATGGCAGTATGGTTACTTTAACTGTTAAGACAAAAGATGAAGATGGGGGAATGATTATAGGAAAACAAGGAAAAATTATTAAAGCAATTAGAAACATTCTTAGAATTAAAGCCGTTCTCGAAAAGAAAAAGGTAATTCTTTTAGTTAATCCCCAAATCCAGCCCTAATATCAGAATGTTTGATAATTATATCGCTTCAAAAAAAGATTTACTGGCAGTTGAAAAAGCTTTAGAAATTCTTTGGAATCCAAAATTAGATTATATATTTAAATACAAAGAAAGAATTGAAAATATTCCTGTAACTAGTTTTGATTCAAAATATATTTATCTTTGGACAAGAAAAAATAATAAATATAACCTATCTAAGTTTACACACAATATTAAAAAAATCGATGATTCTTTACAAAAAGGATGGAGATCTGGAATTTATATTCAAGAAATTAAAAATATTCTAAAAAAAGAAACAGGGAAGGTTATAAATGGACCTTGTGGGGGATTATTAACACCGTTTACAGAAATACATAAAAAAATTAGTAAAACATCGAGTGATCCATATTTTACGAAAGAAAGTTATTACGCAACGATTTTACACGAGTTCGGTCATATTTATTGGGATAGTTTTAAGCTTTGGTGGCCTTCAGATAAAAAAGAGAATCTTAATTTTCTAAAAACTGCGAAAGGCTATTACATGAAAGATAATATATCAACCAAAACTAATATTATTTTCCCAAATCCAAGATTTGTCTCTGAAATATTTGCATTTTGTACAGAATACTCAGCCAGTGAAATTTTTTGGCCAGAACATATTAAATACTTTGATAAGTTTGCAATTCTTCGAATAGAAAAAATGATTTTGGAAGAAAAAAACAAAGATCTTGGTGTGCAGGATTCATCTCTTGAAGCCAATATCAATCCGCATGATTATGCTCTAGTTGCAGGAAAAACACTACATACCCAATCTCTAAAAGACTGGGTGAGTATTCTTATTAAACCTCTAAAACTCGCTTAACCAGGATAGCAAGATGGTCTTGGAAACGGTCTTGGTGGCTCAGGTGCTTTTCCATTTGGATAACAAGGCAGTGTATCCGGACCACACGGTCCCAGTGCTGGTCGACAATTGTTGGGATAACAATCAGTATTTGGTCTGCAAGCCGCATTCGGTGGGCAATCATTTGGCGGACAACCAGCTAATTTTATAGGTGTAACCAAAACAATTTCTGGTTCTAAGTTAAGTTCAGCTTTCATTTATTTCTTCACCCCCTTCCATTATATTAATATAAATTGGTTTATGTTCAAGATCTAATTTCCAGTATCCTTTTCCCCATTTACCTTCATATGGGTTATAAGCACATTTTGGATATGGAGCGGTTAAATATTCTCCTACATTTTGATTTGCTCCAAGAGAAGAAGGTCTACAGTCGGTACAGCAATATCGATATTCACAGTCCTTACAGACTTGCACACCATCTTTGGTATTTTTCCAAACATTCTTCAACTTTGTTTCCTCCATAATTTGTGAGAGCGATTTTTCAATAATATTGCCAACAACTTGATCTCTTGAAAAAACACAGGGTAGGATGTCTCCATTATCTGTTATTGCAATTTTTCCAGATAAACAACTATTGTTATGTAAATTTTTTGATAGTGTTTCTTTATTTATGTAAAAATTTGGTGAAGTCATAATTCCGTTTATTAGTAATGATTTATTACTTGGTAGTAAATTGAGATTATCTCCTCGACCATTCTGCCTTAATACATCAAGTCTTCTGTGAGAAAACCCCATTTCATCTACTAATTTTTGAGTTTCCTCAGCACTTTCCTCGTTTTGTTTCATTAATATAGTTTCGACCCTAGTTGGAACTCCTACTTCTTTAAGCATTTCCAAAGCCTCCATGGTCTTTTTATGACTTCCTTTTGTCCTTGTAATTTTGTCATGAACTTCAGGATCAGTAGAATACAAAGAAACTGCGACATTAATTTCTAAGTTTTTTATACGATTAATTCTGTCTTGTGTAAGTAGTGTTGCGTTTGTAAATATTTCGATAAATTTAAATCCCAATTCTTTTGCATATTCAGCAAGGTCTAAAACAGTTTCTCCTTTTTCTCCTCTATATAAAAAAGGTTCACCTCCTATAAATTGACATGTTTCACAACCCAAATCATGAACATTTTTTTCTTGAGCTTTCCATTGGTCAAAAGTTAGTTTAATTTTGTCTACCTGATCTGACTTTTCTTGAAATGTTGGAGGCATAAAATCCCCATAACAATGTAAGCATCTTTCATTACAATCTTTTGAAACTATTTCAAATCAAGCAAATTGCAAACTAGGTTTATATTCCAATTCACTAAGTATTTGTTTTTCAAGATGATTTTTATCGGTACATAATCCCATTGACACCAATTTCTTCCAGAAATTAGTGTTTTTCGATCGTCCAGTTAAAACATCCTGAGCATTTTTGTCTAATGAATAAACATTTCCAGAATTAATATCATATAATGCACATCTTGAGAAGCCTTCAACCAAGAACACCCCTGATTTTAAAGAATATTCTACAAAAGACAGAAGTTCTTTTATATCTTGTTTATATTCGGAAGACATTTTTAGCTATTATACAACTTGTTGTCAATTTTATGTTAACAACAGATGCTAATAAGTAACACCAACCTCGTCAGTTAAACGGATCTTCTTTTTGGTTTACTCCTTCTGAAGGTTTTGGTTCAATGAACTGTGGTAAATCATATTTTGATATTTCTGCCAGTATTTTTTCTTCTTCGGTTGTTAATCCGTCAACAGAAGATGTAACAGAAGGAATTTGTTTAGGAAGCTCGGTTGAATAAACACTTAATGAAACTGCAGTTTTAGATGAATCTCCAACTAAACTTATTTTTGCTTTAGTAATGTTTGCAATAGGCAAGGTCGTTGTAAACGATTCTAGAAAACTGTAGATATCAAATATTTTACCGTCTAGGTCAAAGGAAATTAGATTTGATTCTATTAAATTATCTTCCGAAACCGCATTACCTGATCTCAAATTTGAAACCAAGACATTAAACTTGAAGGCCTTAACTTTAACTTGGTTCATTGCGTAAAGTGCCGATGCTCGGTTTGGGAGAGCAACATCAACAAATGTAATATTTTCCGATATTTTAGTATCAACAGTTCTAAGTGTTGAAATTTTATTGTTTAAACCTGACTCAACTTTTTTTGCATCACTTATTTTGCTCCTAATATCATTAATTTGTTTAACACCAAAAATAGTAGTAAATAGTAGCAAACAAAAAATTACTACAAATATAGCAACCGGCTTTATTATATAATTTATTTGATTATTTAATTCTTTCATTTTTTTAATTGCTAAATAATATCTCACTTGTATACCCAAATGATGGATTAAAACCAAGCGAAGATAAAACAACCTTTTTAAAACCTGCAACTTCGACAAGTTTACTAAACATAAAGGCTAAACTGTTTGATGTCTTTGAAAATGCCGAGATTTCCATCTTGTTATGGTCTATATTTATTTCAGTTATTCCAACATCAGACGAACTTAAAAATGCGCTTGTTAAATTTTTAACTTGGCTTAAGTTTTCATAAATTGATTTACTTTTCTTAAGTTTTGAGATTTTTGATAATTTGTCCTTAGCTAAAATTAATTTCTGTTCACTTTTTTCTAAAGAAGTAACTATAGTTTTTAAGTCTGCAACAGCCGAAGTAGATTTTTTAAGTTCAAGAGAAAAATAAAAATAAGCTCCAACCGCACCGAGAAGAGAAATTACTAAAATGACTGAGAGAATTAGATTAACTTTTACAAAAAAAGCTTTGACTGCTTTGACTTTTGTTGGCACTATTAAATCACTTGGAATTAAATTTATTTTTTTGTTAATCATACATTGCTAAACCTACCGCTGTTCCATAAATTGAAGAGTATTGCGACAAACTTTTTGCGGTCTCAGGCTCTAGATTTATCTTTGCAAAAGGATTGCCTAAAATTGTCTCAATGCCTAAAACTTCAGTCAAATAAGATATTAGGTTGGGCATTAGTGATGCCCCCCCTGAAATAACAACAGATGAGGGTGCTTCACCTTTTTCTTCACTTTGATAATAATGGATAGCTTTTTTTATTTCATCAACTACCATTCTAAAAATTGGTTCAAGAGCCAATTTGACTTTTCCTTCTAATTGTTCAGTGGATAAACCATAGGTTTTTTTATATTCCTCAGCTTGAGATTGGTTAACACCCAATGACTGAGCAACAGCCCTTGTGAATGCCTCGCCAGCAACAGGAATTGACCTTGTAAATACTACTTTGGAGTCTCTGGTTATGGCCATATCAGTACTTGTTGCACCAAGGTCTAAAAGTATTGATGTTCCTTTTTCGGGGGACATACTACGAGCCAATGCTGTAAGTTCTGTTTCGGCTGAAGATGGATTAAAACCTGCAAGTCTAATCACCTTAACATATTTTTCAACCACAATTTTTGGGGCTGCAACCAAAAGTACTGATGTTTGAGCTTCAGCCTCTCGTCGATCAAGTACTATGTGTTGTACAACCGCCTCATTAATTGGAATTGGTATATATTGCTCAGCTTCCCATTTAACAGCAGCAACAATTTCTTCATCAGTTAGAAGAGGAAACTTAATAATTCTTGTAAAGGCTAATTGCTCGGGGAGAGAGATGTTAACCTCCTTTTCAGTAATACCTATTTGTTTTAGTGTTTTTTTAAGAATTTCAGCTAGAGCTACAAATTCTTTTTCATCAATCATTTTATCAGGGCTTGCTCCAGAGTAACCCACCGCACCTGAAGATTTAAGATTCCATTTTGAGGACTCTTTTGTAAGTTCAATAACTTTTATACTTTTTGATCCAATATCTATTCCAACCATGAGCAGTTTATTTAATTTATTTTACAACACCACTTGCACTAAAGATACTATTTTCAAAAATCGGGGGAGCTACCTTATAAGTCTCATAGACTTCTATTTTTCTGTTAGCTCCTCCAAATGATCCAGAAGAAATAACTTTATTCCCTTGAGATGGAAGCAGTCCAAACCCTGTTACATCAATTCCAATTTTGTGGGCAACTGTAGTATTGTATAATATTCTAACATTGGCATATTTAAGATCTGAATTTGCCCCAAGGCTTGCCAAATTAACGTTAGTTTCAAATTCAAAATCTTCATTTTCAATTGTGCAATTTGAGTTGACAGAATCAAAACCATTTGATTCGGCTCTTGCAGAATTGGGGTCAAATACTGCTCTAGCAATTTGCAGGTTAGAAATATCACCATAATAAACAGTAAGCTCTATTGCAGGTGCAAATCCATCAACAGGAGTATCAGAATCTCCCCAACAGAAAGTAACCTGATTGCCATCAAATTGTGAATCACCAACAACGCCTTGATGAGGAGCAAACCAAAATACGGCAATTTCCCCGGATTTTAAACTAACAGGATAAACGACACTTGTTTCTCCTTGTCCAAAACTTGAAACATTTGCTTCAAAATTTGCTCCACCTATTTCTGAAGGACCAGTAGAACCTAATATCAAGGCCCTCTCGATACCTGCCTCTGCCGCTGAAAAAGCACGTAAGGAATCTTCCTCTTTTGAAGAAAGTGAAAGATCAGTAACTGAACGAGACATGATATATAAAACGATAATCAAAACGACAGAAAGTGAAAGAAGAACTATTAAAACAGCTTGACCTGCTTGCCGGTAGGCAGGGCCCTCATTATTTCTTGACTTCATGCTATTTTAAATATAACATATTGTTAAGAAAGATAAAACTATGCTACCTAAACCAGGAGAACCTAAAATCGTACAAATGGACCCAAAACAAAGAGAAAAAGTTTTAGAAGAATTAAAAAGAATTCAAGATTTACAAAGAGAAATTAGCAAAAAGAGATTGAGAGAGGAAAGGGAAAGTACACCATCAACAGAAAGAAGCGAGAGATAATTCTACATCAAATTTAATAAAATCATAAAAATAGTATATAATACTAAACAGATATGATTAAGATTCCAAGTAAATTGCAAGGTATTTTATGGTCAGTGCCTCTCAATAAAATTGATCTTAAAGTTCATAAATCATATTTAACTCATCAAATACTTATGTTTGGTAGTTTTGATGATATTAAATGGCTTTTTAATGTGTATCCAAATAATGATATTAAAAGTATCTTCATAGATAAACCTCAGAAAATATACACACCAGAGGGTTTTAATTTTGTTAAAAACTTCGTTCTCAATTTAAAAGACCAAAACATACCACCCAAAAATTATGTCAATGTTATACACTCAAAATCTTAATAAAAATCAGTTAATAATTTATGAAAAACTAAAGGCGTTTAATAGTGATTTTGTATTGGCTGGTGGTACATCATTAATGCTTCAAATTAACCATCGCAAAAGTTACGATTTTGATTGTTTTTCAGAGAAACCTCTAAATAAATCTTTGCTTCGAAAAGTAAAAAAGGTGTTTGGTAATAGCATTCATATATTGATAGATAACAATAGTTTGTTGCTTTTTACAACACCACAGGGGGTTAAAGTAGATTTAGTTTATTATCCATATAAACCTTTACACCAAATAATAAAAAATGCACCTATTTCCTTGTTTGGTTTTAGGGATATAGCTTCAAACAAAGCTTATACTATTGGTAGGAGAGCTACTTGGAGAGATTATGTTGATTTATTTTGTTTATTAAAAAATAATACCGTTAAAATAGAAAATATTATTAAAGATGCTAAAAAAAGATTTGGGGGGGAATTTAGTGAAAAGTTATTTTTGGAACAACTAGTCTACTTTAATGACCTTGACATAGTCCCAATTGAGTTTATTAACCAAAGCTATGAACCATCAGAGATCAAACAGACACTTGAAATGATTACTCAACAATACACAAAAACTTCTTTATTTGCTATACTTTAAGTATGGCACGGGCTACTAAAATATTACTTTTCTTTTTATTTTCAATTTCAGTCTCAACCACAGCCTATTTGGCCTTTAGATATTATAAAGAAACCAGGATTCCACAAGAAAATCTTGAACTTAATTTAACTGGAACCATCAAAAAAGGTAAAGATATATCACCTCAAAAAGATTATTGTCCAAACGAACTCTACATTGTAACTAAAGATAAAACATACCAATTAAGAACCCCCGACAAAAGAAATGAAAAAGCCTCAATAGTTTATGCAAAATACCGTGATCTTGAAGTTTCTCTGAAAGCCAAATTTAATGATATTTTACCAAACAACGATCCAAGAAAGAAAAATTGTGCCTCCGATCAATTTATTTTAGTTGAAAAAATTAACAGTAACAATAAAACAACATCAGTTTTTAATTCATACTCCGGCAAAATTTCTTGCCTACCTTTACTTAATGGAGAACAAGTAAATTCTTCAGACTGTGCCTTAGGATTAGCTACAAATGATGGAAAATATTATATTTTGGAAGATATTGCTGATGATTTTATAACTCAAGGCAAGGAAATTAATTTAACAGGGGATTTATCAAATGAAAAAACAATTTCAAATTATAAAATTGACGGAGTCATAAGCGTGATTGAAGTGAAGTAAAACATGATATAATTTGAATATGACAAAAGTTCAAAAAATATACAAAAAATATTTATCAAATAAAAAAAAGAATTCTGCATTAGATTTTTTTAAATCTTTCATGCCTGAAATGATTTACAGAACAATGAAACTTGAGGGAGAACCGTCAACAAGACGAAGAATTTTATCTCTATTTACATAAATAATGGCAAAATACGGGTCAACATCTTTCAAAGATACAAACTTTGGAATTTTACCCCGAGAGAAATTAGTGAAACTAGAAGAAAAAGGGGTTAAAAAGGGACTAGATTATATATCTTCACTTAATCAAAACGTAATTAAAACAACAGATATTGATATTCCACTGATTCTTAAACTTCACAAAATTTCATATGCTTGGATTTTCCCAAAGTGGGCAGGTAAATTTAGAACTATCGATGTGGCATATTCAGGCAAAGAAGCAATTGAATATTTTAAAGTAAGAGAAGCGATTACTAATTTATGTTTAGATCTAAAAGTAAGAATGAACCACCTTTCTTCAAAAAATAACAGTAAATACATAACAAATGTTATTGAACTTGTATCATGGTTTCAACACAGATTCGTTCAAATACATCCATTTAATGACTATAACGGTAGAACAGCAAGAATGTTAACTTCATTTTTACTATTAAAATTTGATTTACCTGCAATTGAAATAAAAGCAGATAACAAAAGTGATAGAAAAAAGTATATACGAGCCATGCAGGAGGCAGATGAGGGGAATTATTCGAATTTGGAAAAACTTATTGCATCTGCATTAGAAGAAGGTTTACAAAAATTTGACTTAAAGCTAAAAACTTGAAATAAACCTCCCCACAAAGGAGGTTTTTTCTTAAACTGTGATATAATTTAAATATGACAAAAGTTCAAAAAATATACAAAAAATATTTATCAAACAAAAAAAAGAATTCTGCATTAGATTTACAGAACAATGAAACTTGAGAGGGAACAAATAACAAGAAGGCAAGTTTTATCGATATTTTAAACAAACTGAATGAAAAAAGGAGCAACACCCCATAAAAACTCCATAACATACGCCTTTATAGACGCCTCAAATATAATTTACGGAACTCGCGACGAGGGTTGGAAAGTAGATTTTAAAAAACTCTATAAATACCTTTCTGAAAGATATAATTGTAAAAAAATTTATTATTTTGCAGGATTAGACTCAAAGAACATAAAACAAATTAATTTCTATAAACTCCTATCAAAAATTGGTTATGAATTAATACTAAAACCTGTAAAAATCTATTTACAGCCTGACGGATCAAAAGTAAGAAAAGCAAACTGCGATGTTGATTTAACTTTTTATGCCATGAGGGACAAAGAACTTTTTAATAAATGTATATTTCTAACAGGAGACGGTGATTTTCTCATACTCTTAAACTATTTTATTGAACTAAATAAAGAAGTTGTAGTTATTGCAAACAGTAGAAGAACCGCTAAGGAAATTAAAACAATTAAGAAGGTTCAATTTAATAATCTAAGTGTACTAAAAGAAACTATAAAATTTGCAAAAAAATAAGGTGGGGATTACGAACATCACCACCTCATGTTTTATAAATATGATTATATACCAATTAAAAAGGAAGTCAAGCAAAAAAACATTAAATTTGACAAAATCTATGAATTGTAATATTATAGGCTATTAGCTTAATATATGTTAAAATACAAACTACATGAAAGAAAGAATAGATTTATTACACATAATAAGCAAGCCAATGTCAGAAAGATTTCCAGGATATAAAGCAATGACAGAATTACATGAACATCGTGTTAGCCCTGTAGTCAAAATCGCGCATGCATTGACCGTTGTTAGCTTGGCCGTAAACGCCGCTTGCCAAAAAATAGGTATCGTAACTCCTGAAATTGATGATCAATCTCAACCCAAAACCCAAGAGGTGTTTCAACCTACAGATATTCCATCCACACCAGAGGTAATTACTAATCCAAGTGGTGTAAAATTTCTATCTGAAACTGAGGTATTGCAAATACCAGTAGCTAGATTGACATCAGGTGAATATGTGCTTTTGGACACATTTTATGAAGAAATATTCAAAAAAGACTCTGGACTCTTGGCACAATTTGAAGATCCATCCACTATAAAATTTTCTGCAATGGGAATACAAGTATTTGATACAGTTGAAAATAGAATTGTTGTTTACCCATTTTTTTCTGCACTATCTGAAAAAGAAAATAAGGGACTTACTGCAATGGTTTTGGTTCCAGAACCGGGAGTAGTAAAAGCACCTATTTTAAATCGCATTGTAACGGGTGATGGAATTGTGGGGTTAGGCATAACACAAGATATAAACACTGGAGAAGATTTGGCAGAACCAATATTGATATTTAGTACTGGATTAACAGAAACTCAAGTATCCCAGATGTCAACAGAGCAACTTTTGGCCTCACAGTTAATTTTTATACCAGGCGGAGTTAATATCCAGTACGAACGGATGTTTGGTAAAGTTAATGCTATCACTATTCAAGTGTCAGGTGAGTCAAATTCTGAAGTTCTCTCCCTCCCAAAAAACCTAGGTGGGGATGAAAGGTATGCTGCTGAAATTGAAAAACTTGGGCCAGACCGCGTCCAAGTGATTGAAAACCAAGTCCTTGTAGATTGGGAAGGCACCGGCAATTTTGAACTTTCTTTTGAAAAAGTTGGGGAAAATTGGGAAATTGTAAAATTCTGGGCTTCCACTCCTGAAGGATGGGATAAAGTAACAGTCGAAGATATCATAGGCAAAGGCCCTAACGGGAATGCTTTTCTTTATAGGTCCCAGTATAAAGACTGGGATGTTCGTGCCAAAACAACAGGACGGGTAAGAATTGAAAAAAGAAGGGACTTGGTAACGGGGGAAAAGTTACAGGGCTATATGGTTATAGTTGAAGCAGTATCAAGACAAGAGCCAGGAACTTCTAAATTTACTTTTGAATATGTTGCCCACGCAGATAACGGTGATGGCCTAGACATGATGCAAGGCATGGGTGGGCAAATGAAAAGTGTGTTTGATTATGCAATTATTTATACGCCAGACCGTCATGTCACTGTCACTTTGCCTGCTAAAAAAATAACAAGTGCTTGGGAGGCTTACCCATGGCTAGAATCAACTATACCAAACAATCTTTTATTTGTTGATAATCCCTATGCTGATAACTATTTACTAATTCCTTATGGATTTGGCTCTTGGTAATTAAATTGTGGATCTAGAAAGTATACTTTCAAAAGTGTAATATTGTTTCATGAAGAGAGTTGTATTTATTGGTTTATTAATAATTTTCTATGTTTTTTTGTATAAATCAGTTTCAGCAGAAAGCGGGTGCGGAGGAACTGAGTTTTGCCAATCCACAAAAATAGTTGGTGACTACGAATGTAAAATTATTCAAGGTGCTTGCCAAAGGCAACAAGCTGGAACCACAACAATTGACTGCACAGTAACAGAAGATGAATGTTATGGATACGATCGAACAGTAACTGATTGCACAGGCGGTTGTTATCCGATCACTCAAAACAAGAAAGTCAGTTGTTGTTCGGGGGCGGGGGGAGGGGGGTTTGAATGTGATAATCCTGAACTTGAATGGGTATGCCTGAGAGCAGGGGAATGCCCCGAACTTTTTGAAGGGCCCACTTGCGCACCTGGTAAAAAATGGTGTGCAACGCTTACCTGTCCAGCTTGTACTGCTGTTGCACCAGCAAATATATTGATTGTCAATCCTTCCAATAGTTCAGCAATCATTTCATGGACAAGTGGAACGGGGGGATTAGACCCAATCGACGAACGTCTTTATGTTTGCAGTAATTCAGATTACACAAATTGTGTAGTTAATGGCACCACTGAAACATCACCCAAGACTGTTACTGGCCTGGCTACAGGTTCTTTTTATTATGTCAAGGTTGTAAATTATAAAGACACAGCCTGTAGTGCAGAAACAACTTCTAAATTTCTTTCATCCTGCGATTTAACTCCTATATCGGCAACTTTAAATCCTACCGAAACTCAAGTTTTCTCGTCTGACCTCAAGGCTTCAACCGAAAATCCAACCGTTACTTTTGCCTCAACTGATACAGAAGTAGCAACGGTTTCTCCAACCACAGGCGCTACCCAAACTACAGCTACAGCAATTTCAGTTGGAGATACCAATATAAATGTAGACGTAACTGTTGGAGGAACATCGTATTGTACTGACACATCACCCTTAACTGTTTTGGCTAGCGGGCCTTGGTGGCAAGTAATCGATGGTGATGTGCTGACAAACGGCAGTATTGGTTCTGATGTCCCAAGCTCCAATTACTTTGATCTTGATGGAGCAGGGGGGTTTCCTGGAGTTCCTATTTATGGAACTTCTTTTAATCTATCCTCTACACCTGATTTAATTTCAACTAAAATGTGGAATGCAAACTCTATAACATCTTTTTCAAGAAGATTTGATTATAATTATTTTGAAGATTTAGTTCAAAGCGATATTTTTGGAACTACAGATCTTGATGGTTATGAGTGGATTAAGAATATTGGCCCAACAACATTAGAAGCAACTAATTATTCAAATAGAAAAGTAATTTTATTTGTTGATGGAAATTTGACAATAAATGGCAATATAACCCTTGATGATGGGGAAGGTTTCTTTGGAGTATTTGTTTCAGGAGATATCATAATAAGTCCAACTGTTACTAGCCTAGAAGGTCTTTATCTAACTGACACAGGTTTTGAAACAGGATCACTGGGACCAGATTTGGATGCGCCACTTTTGGTTAGGGGATCTGTTGCTTCATATGGTGGAATGTCGTTACAAAGAGACCTTGCTGATGATAGTTCACCCGCTGAAATCTTTGAATTTGCACCTGATCAGCTTTTGTTGTTTCCAGAAAGCTTAGGTTACAGTAGAACAAGGTGGACTGAGGTGGCTCCTTAAATTTTAATCATCTGTTTTTGGCTTGTAAATTTCTTTTCCAACAAACGAGTGTTTAATTTCATTAATAATTGAAAATATTGGGGGAATACTATGAAATATAATGGCAGGAATACTTGCTATACCTATTAGAATTGTTTGCAATATTTTCGAGTTCACAAATCTTTGATATACCAAAGCGTATTGAAGCGGTCCGTAAATCAAAACCGAAAAGTAAGCACAAAATATTAGAAAATAATTACTACTAATTATGAATGATAACAATGCAACTAAAATTAAAGGGCCAGATACAATCCAAGCAATAGCGGATATAAGACCCTGGATTGTCAAGATAAACGGAACAAACATGTCATTAACAGCTAATTTTTCTCTATTTTTTAATACAAATTTAAAATAACTAAAGTATTTCATTGGTCCCCAAAACCACACATATTTTTGGTTCCATAACCCAAGAACCGATGCTGGCGCGTCAGCAAATTCTAGAACTGGAATTGGGTATATATTTATTCCCTTTGACCTTAAAAGGTATCCCAAAAACAAGTCCTCAGTTAATGAACTTGTTGGGAAACCGCCAATTTCACGTAAAACATTTATTTTTATAATAAGTCCATGACCAACAACATGAGCATTTACAAATTTTTGTAAGAATTTTGGATAATAAGTAGATTGTCTAAGGAGGCGAGGAATCTCATGTGCCAATGTCCATCTAGTTTGTAGAATAGCTGAGGCTCTTAAAAATAATGATTTCGCCAAATTTTTATTTCGGTCAATCTCCTGATAATTTTTCAAGAAAATTGCGGATTGTTGAAAAGCTTTTCCGTTTGGATTTCTTTCCAATTCTTCGTGAAAAAAAATAAAAGTTTTTGGATGAGGTCTTGAATCTGCATTATAAACAGCTATAAATGCATTTCTGTTCTTAATTTTAGATAAGGCAAAATTTAACTGATGTGCCATTCCTCCTGTTTTGGATGGGTAATTTATATATGTCACTATCTGTTCAAGCTTGTTTTTTAATATGAAGTTTCTTACAATTGAAAATGTAGAACTTCTGAAGATTGGTTTTTTAAATTCCTTTTGTGTAGTAATTACTACAATTTGAAATTTATTTCTACCAAAATGTTTTACAAAATATTTTAAAGTTGGAATAATTCTTTTTTGCTCTCGCAGGACTGGAATTAAAATATAAACAAAATTATGTTTGTGTGGTTGTATAGGTTTGATATCAATCTCAAAAGATTTTAGCCAAGAAAAAGACTTAAATAAAGAAGGTAGAGTTGTTAATCCTCTGATTAGAACTATCAATACTACCACCCAAAGAAATATATCCACTGATATAGTATGATATACTATTTATTAAATTTCAATAGTATGGGAACTGAAAATCTATATAGGCCGTTCTTTACAGGAATTAATAAATTTGAAATGGAACTTATACCGCTTCCAAATCGTGTCGGTTTACCTAATTATGTAGCAATAGAAGGCAACTCTGGTGCGGGAAAGACTTCAACATCTTTACTTGTTCATAAAGAAACACAACTACCGCATATTGGAGAATATGGAAATTATATAGATTTTGAGAAAAATGAAAGTTTTCCTCAATTTCCACCTAATAATGTTCAAGATATTATTCAATCAAACACTCTATGGTCAAAAATTGAATTTAGAAGAAGAGTACATCAGCTTAATTTACAGGATAAGTTTCCAAATAGTTTGCAAATTGTTGAGAGATCTTCAATATCTCTTTTTGCCTTTGAATATGCAAAAATGAAGCTAGGACTTCCGTATGAATTTACACATCTTTCAGGTTTATATTCTATGTTGTACGAAACAACAATATTAAAAGAGCCCTGTGGCTATGTTTTTCTCAGAGTTAGCCCTGAAACGGTCAGGGCAAGAATAAATATCGAAAACGCTAATAAATCGTTAAAATTTTTGTGTAATAGAAAAAGTGTTTTAGCAATAAATGAATTTATAAGTTTTTTTTTGAATACATACATTGATAACGAAAGTTTTATAATATTAGATTCAGTAAAATTTAATCAAGTTGGTCTTTCAAAACAAATAATTGAGTTTATAGATAAACTAAAAAGCCGAAATAGGCAATCAAATGGAATAAGTCGATTCAATCATGATGTGCTTGCTGGAAAGATAATCTTTTAGTATTGCCATTCCCATTTCGAAGTGGATCTTTTAATAAGATAATTACATATTTTAATAACTTCACTCTCACCAGTAACGTTAAATGCAATTCCACCTAGTTTTTTAAATAATTCACAATTTCTTTTAGAATCATCTATTAGAATACAGTTCGAGGTTACAGCATTCATTTCAAAAATTCTATCTAAAAAATACTTACCTTCATTTGAAGTTTTGAAGGTTTTGATGTTATAGGAATTATCTATATAATCGAAAGCATTCTTTAATAGTTTATTATTTTTAAGTGTGAATCTGTCAAAAGAATCCATATTATCTGTCGCTAATATTACTTTATAGTATTTTTTTAATTTTCCAGCTTTTATTAAAATTTTTTCTGAAATGTCTATTTTAGAGCAATCATTTCTAAATGTTTTATATAATTTTTTAAACGGTATATTTAGGTTTTTAGCAAGCATTTGATTAATGTCTTCACTTGTATATTTCCCAATCATCCAGTCAATAATTATTTGTTTATTTTCTTTAAAAAGAAATTCTTCTATTTGAGTTTGGAATTTATGTAACTCATGATCTTTACTAGATAAGGAATTCCAAAATTTATTGTATGAGAGTACACCGTTAAAATCAAAAAAAACTATATTTTTATTCTTTTTCTTAAAAGAAGTGGGAACATTCTGATCGAGGAAGTTCTTATCAAAATGTTTCAACGCCATATTTAGATTTGGTTTTAGTTTTAATAAAATATTACTCTTAAAATTTTTAGACTCCTCAAACAGTTCAAGATAAAAATGTCTTAAGGTGGGTTTATTAATCTCTAATTTTTCTAGTTGTTCTAAATTAAGTCTATTTGTAAACGTTTTAGCCCTACCTGCTACTCCTGCTATTTCTAGTCCTATCATTGTTCTTACACATTTTTCACAAACACCACAGTTTACTTTACCACCATAATTAAGCCAGCAAACCCTAAGGTTTTCTAACGCAATATTGGATCTGGAAATGTTTATTAAGATTTTCTCGATCCTTTTCCTTTCACTGCCATAATGAATTATCTTTATATTCTCAGTTGAGAAAAGTGAATCTAGTTGTGGGTGTGAACCGTCTGGAAATAAATGCTCATTGTCTGTTGTGCTTGGAATAAACAATTGGCTTATATATCCTTGAAACAAGTTAGCAATACAGCTAAAAACAGGTGCGAGTAAAAAATCCCAGATGACAACCTTTTCAGTGAATTCTCGCAAGTTGGTTTTTACATATATTGTCTCGTACGAAAGAGCTTTAGCTACATTATCTATATATATTTTGGTTTGGTTTATTAATTCTTTATCGCGAAAATGAATATCCAAACCAAAAACATACAAAAGAGAATCTATTCTACTTTCATTTTTCATTTTTCTATTCTGTAAAATAGTATCAAAAGAATCAACACCCCCCGTAAACAAAGAGACAATTCTTTTCCCACACGGTTTAACATCAGTAATTAGCTTGAAATTCTTTATACCAACTTTACTAAGTTTCAATTTTGGAAACCAGTTTATATAAATGTCTTGTATTTTATTGATCTCTTCAAATAGTCTTTTTGATATTGATAAACCGTTCAAATCAACATCTTCTTCAGCAATCATGGCTGGTAGCAAAGCAAAACAAAGAAAAGAAGTACCAGATTTTAGGTTTTTCTTAAAAACCTGTTTCTTATTTAATTCGAACCAAACACTTCTTAATTTGCCCTTATAATCAAACTCCCAAGTAAGTTTTACTATACCTCTCTTTTCAGAAACCTGGATATTTGATATTTTCATAAATTTTTGTTCTTACTTTCTAAGGCTAAGGAAATTTGTTTTCTATTGTTAATAATATATTTCACTTTGTTTAAAATTGAAAATAACACAATTTTATTATAATTAACACTATACTTCTTAAGGTTTTTAAAATAAATACTAAGAATAGCATTGTTCTTCATTGTGTAATAGTTGTCATAATTTATAGCTAGAACTGGTATATTTGACGATAAAGCAAAAACTAATCCATGATATCTCGAAGAAATAACCATCTGCATTTTTGACGAGATTACCTTTATTATTTCAGCAAATGTCAACTTAGTCTCTTTCTCTATTTGTTTTAATGTTTGGTACTTAATAAATTGAACATTGTTTTTAACTCCCTTCATTATGTTATTCATAAAATTAACATCAAAGCCATCTTTGTTGTCGAAAAAATGAGGTATTAGAGTAAATGAAATCCCAGGATCAAGTTCCCCAATTTTATAAAACATATTATTAAAAAATTTATAATTGGTGAATTTACTCCATTGATGAACAGAAACTCCAATTTTAAAAAAACTGTTGTTAGTCGACAAAATTCTATCAATTATCTTGTTATTACTAACATTGAATGATTGAGCATCATCTATCGACATTGATATTTTAGATTCACTAACTCCCAATTTAGCTAATTCTTTTTGAGAATCTATATCACGCACCCCGATTGATTTTGCATTTTTGAGACAAAGTTTTAACAAAAACTTATGAAAATGATTTGTTAATGGCCCAATTGTTTGACTGGTTAAAATAACACTTTTATTAAATATGGTTGCCAAAGAAATCATCAAATAACGATAATAGATATGTCCCGCCCAAAAACTATTTAAATTGCCCCCACCTGAAATATGAAGAAGATCGGACGATACTAATTCACTAACTGTTTTTTGAAATCTAAGTGGAAATATATTTATTTTCAAAAAACGAAGCAAATAAATACAAATGATAAGATAAAATAAAGTAAATACATTTTTTATATAAATATCTAAAACTTCATTAAAACCTAATGTATTATGGCTAATAGATCTGGATGAAGCACTAACTTCTATGTTCCTAGACTTATACTTTCTTAAATTATTGAGAAACATCGCCTCATCACCAATGTGGTATGACTTGTTATTATCTTCTCCAATATCTGCCAATACGAAAACTTTCTTAATCATATTTACAATCTTATCATTTTTTTAACTTTTCTCTCCTTGAATTGGTTACTTAATAATTTCTAGCAATTATTTCAGTTTCTGAAGTTACGCTACCTTTTTCAACTGATGTTGAAACAGTATCCTCAGCAGCTATACTAATTCTCACAGATATTGGAGAGTTTATGTCTGTTTGAATACAACTTAAGGAACAATTTGTGACAACAATATCGGATGATGTCAATCTGCCAGAACCAGATGCAATATAATCATCGACACACGAGATAGTGCTATCCACACCTTCTAGGGCGGTGTAATAGATAATGGAAGCAGTCGAACTAACGCAATCAATACTTTGGGCATTTCTTATTTGTCTTTCCATTACACCCATTGCATAATTAACATTTTCTCGAACCCTGACTAACGAATCGCTTTTTTTAGCACCCCTAATTGTTAAAAATATCGATCTAGTAGTTAAAATTCCAATTACGGCAAAAATTGAAATAACAACAAGTATCTCAATTAAACTAAAACCACGCCTAACGGCGGGCGGGCCTTTTCTCATTGTTCCCTCCTGTCTGTAAAATCAGTTGATGTTGAAACCTGATGAATTCCTTTTGAATCAGTCCAAGATGTTGTTACTACAACACTAACTATATTTCCAGAATTCGTAAATACCATTTGTCTAGTAAAAATACTATTAGGAATTATTTCAAGTTCAGCACATAATCCTTGGTTAGTAAAATTTAATTGATCTAAACAGTATGTATCAGTTGAGTTTGTTAAAAATAAATTAATATCACTTTCTTTTTGGGATCTTAGCCATTCGACTGCTTCTTGAGTATATTTTGAAGATAAAGTCTTGTTTTTTGAAAACAGCGAATTTGAAATTGAAATCGTAGAAAGAATAACTACAGCAACAACAATTAAAGTAATAATAAAAAGGGCCAGAAGTACTTCAAACATTGATTGGCCTGAATCAGTTTTCATTCTATATCTCCTCCAATGCCAATTGTGACTTGCCCCGTTGTCCCAGCTAAATCATGGGTTAATGTCAAAGTAAGTGAAGAAATTAGATCAGTCCCTTGTCCTAATACTTTAAATTTAATAAAACTTGGTAAACTTGAAATTGTTATATTTTTGGATGATAAATCAACAGTCTTAATGATAATGTCACTAGGTTCACAACTGGCTATTAATTCATAAACATAAGAATCAGAAAGATTAAATAAATAACCTGAAAGAGTTACGCAACCTTCTGGTTTTTGACCAGTCAAGGCAAATTGTTGGGCTGATCTTAAATCAGCCTTAACTGCTTTTAAAACTCCTGTTAGTGTTTGACGTCTGGAGAACTCTCTAAAACTAACAAACCCAATTGTAAAAACAATTATTATAATTGTTATAGCTATTAAAAGTTCAATTAATGTATATGCCGAATTTCGCTTCATGGATTAGTAACTTTATAATTACACGCTAAACTACCACAAGATGAACCGCAATTTATTGTTGTACCACCTTGTTCAAGAGAAGCACATAAATTATATTCACTCCCTGAAACTTGATAAACATAATTTTTTCCAGCAACAGGATCGGCAGGGATTAATGAAATATATGTATTTGCAACCGCGCATGATGTCGGAGTACCACTTCCAATTAAAGAATTACCAAAGGTAATTGAACCAGGATATGTATTACAATCTGCTTTGTAAAGCTCAAGGCCTGACCGTATAAGTTCCAAATCAGATTTTCTTCTAGCATCTCTTGCCGATTCTCTGGCACCTGACAAACCAAAAATTGAAATGGCTATTAAAATGCCTATTATTGAAATAACTACTAATAATTCAATTAAAGTAAAAGCCTTGTATATTTTTTTCATTGTAATGTTGGACAAACTCCGGCACTACTACTTGGACTTGTTGTTGTTTTTCCATTTTTGCCGTTACTACAAACCACCCAATAAGTTGTTGTTGATTCATTTTCTAAAGTTGCCCAAAGAACATACCCTAAACCATTGGCGTCAGTAATGTAGTAATAAACAAGAGTTGGGTCTTTAGGATCTAGGGAACAATTAGTTAAACTTAAATCAGTACATAATGTTGAAATACTTACCGCAATTTGATGTATCGGATATAGACCCTCATTTTTACTTGCATATTCTTCAACAGAAGTTTGATATTGTTTCATATCCGATTTTCTGTTCACATCACGTGCTTGTCTTTGAGCTCCAGTAAAAGAAACTAAAGCTAATGCAGACAATATGCCAATAAGAGAAATGACAATTAACATTTCGATTAATGTAAAGGCTTTTCTCATGGTTTTACTTCATATTTATATCCACTAGCACAACCTGCTTCAACAATACCTTTATCATCACTAGGATTTTCAAGACAAGCATAAAGAGTATATAAATCAGTATCAACAGCATCTCTTGCATATACATAATCTTGTGTGGGGGATAAAGGATCAGCAGGTAAGATGTTCATGTAAGTAACACTCCCGTCTGTCCAGGGAGAACCCCAGACAGGCAAATCTCCCACTAATGGATAAATACTATTATCATTATAATAAAGCCTTAAGGCAGTTTGAATATTTCGCAGATCCGATTTTCTTTCTGCATCCCTTGCTCTTTCTCTTGCTGAATTTAAATTTGCCAAAACTAGTGTTGCTAAAATTCCAATTAATGAAATCACAACTAATAGTTCAACAAGTGTAAATGCCTTTTGTGTTTTCATCGTACTTATCACTTTATATCATATCACTATTCACTAGCGTTCGTGTTTGCACTAGTAACTGAAAAGTTGCAATTACCTGTCCCTCCACAACCACTGTTAGTAATTGTTAAATCCAAATTTCTGTCTTGGCTATTTTCAAGTTTTGCAAAAAGTTGATATTTTTGGTTTAGAGAACCTGCTACTACTTGATATACATAATTAAAATTTGAAGAAGGATCCTTTGGCAAAATTTTGAAATAAATGGTTCCTTTGCTATCAGAAAACTCATCTGTTCCAGAAATTAAGTCAATTTCATCTACGTTTGGATATTTATGGTAATCTGAATAAAAAAGTTCTAAAGCATGGGAAATTTGTTTTAAGTCAGATTTCCTCTGGGCATCTCTTCCTCTCATTTGGGCAGTTCTAAAACTGCCTACTGCAAGAGATGCTAAAACTCCAATAATTGCCATCACAACCAAAAGTTCAACTAAGGTGAATGCTTTTTTCATATTAACTGCCCCACCTTCCATAATTACATATAAAGTCGCCACAATGCAAGTTTTTCTGTATTATTGTTAGGCTGTATTCATCTTCATTTTTACCTTCGAGAGAAACATATATTTCATATTTATCTCCATCTGAAATATATAAGTATTTTCGTCCTTTTCTATAACTAGGGTCATTATTAATTACATTAATATTTTCAAATTTAGAAACACCCCAATCACAGGCTACAGCATTTAATGCATGGCTAGTTTCATTATCAACAACTGGATTTTCAATAAAACATCCAATAATTCTCCCGTCAATGGTTGATTTAGGAAATTCTTTATATTTTTGCAAAAAAGTATCAACTTCTTTTTGCATAGCGGACATATCATTTTTACGAGTAGTATCTCTACCTTTACGAAGTGAAGTTTTAATATTAATTCCTGTTACTAAAATTAAAAACGTAAATATTATTAATAGATATTTAATCTCTGTTTTATTAAAAAGATGTAACATAAATTCTTTTAGTTCTGCCAAGCAGTGCATTCATTTTCAGGGTTTACACATTGATTATAACAGGCGATGTTTTGAAAATTAGGATCACACTCAGGTCCAGGTCTACTTGGGTCCCAATTTATAGGCAGGCAAACACCTGAGAAACAGCCATAAAAATTATCCTCCGGGGGCGGAGTACCTCCTCCACCTGTGGGCGCAGAAGTTGGCTGTCCTGAAACATCAACTGGTGCATTGGGACTGCCATAAACATAACTATAAGAGCTATTTGGACCAATAGCAGTTTGATAATCAACATCTGTTGTGTTATCTAACTTTGAATATATTTTGTACCACTTAGGGCAAGTTGAATCTTCATGATCATACATATATGAAGCCTTGGTAATTGGATCACAAGGTATTTTATCAATATAAGGCATCAGCCCTGTACCTGGCGAGCAAACAACCAAACTGGGCAGGGGATAACAATCATTATCTTTTTCATATTCTTCAACAGCAATTCCTATTCTTTTAATCTCAGCTTTTCTCTTTGCATCATTAGCTTTAAAGACTTGTGTTCTTAAAAAAACTGTTATTGCAGTAACTAATAAAGCTATTATGGCAACAACAACCATTAGTTCAACTAAGGTCATTCCTTTTTTCATGTTAGTAATATGATCCAAAAGGCAATAATTAAAAACGGACCAAATGCAATTTTTGTTTTTAACTTCGCCTGTCTTAATAATAACAAGAAGACGGATACTATTCCACCTATTATAAAGGCGGTCATTAGCCATATTAGGCTTTGGTCGACTGTAAGCCAGAGGCCTAAAGCTATAGCCAACTTGACGTCGCCCAAGCCCATGCCACGACCTTTGGTAATAAGGTGAATAAAAAGGAGAACAAGAGCAGAGAGAAAGCCGGCGAACAGACTAGGGTATAGGGTATAGGTGATAGGGGATAGTAAACCCAAAAACAAAACTAACCAACTCAACTCGTCGGGGATGATTTGATGTTCAACATCAATAATTAAAATGCTAAATGTTAATAAAAATAAAAGAATTAAAACAAAGTTAGGATACAAAAAAACAAAACCAATGGCCGTAGCAAGTTCGATTAGTGGGTAACGGATTGAGATTTTTTTACTACAGCAACGGCTTTTACCTCTATAGCGCAAAAAAGAAACTAGCGGTATATTGTCATACCAAGCAAGTTTCTCTTTGCACAAATCGCAGAAAGACCTTCCACTGATAAAACCCAAACCTCTAGGGATTCTGTAAGTTATAAGGCTTACAAAAGACCCAATCACCAATCCTAACAATGTAAGCAGGGTAAGTTCAACCATGCCTACATTATTCAGGAATACAAACATAACAAGCGTTAGTTACCCAGTTAGCAGTAGCAACATCACATGCAGCTGTTACAGTTCTTGTACCATCAGCAGCACTAAGGGTATAAACCTTGCCATCTGCAATAGCTTTTTCTCTTGTCGCTTTAGCTAAAGGTATAAAACATGCATATACTGACGAGGATGAACCTGCACCCTTACCAATCATAATCTGTTGATCTAGATTAGTTGAATTTTGGATAAAATCTCTATTTCTAAATTCAGATTTTAATTCGTTAGTTGAAAGTAAAAGACCGTCGGCAGAACATGCAGCGCCACAAATACCAACATCAACGTTTGATGATGTAATAAATCCATAGGACTCATCAATACTGGTTGCAGTACCAGATGTTACCCATGGAAATTCACTTCTTGCAGTAAAGTATCTATCAATTGCACTAATAAGCTGACCTCCGTCTGCTTTAAACCTTGTATCTCTTGCACGATTAGATTGTTCAATTGGGTTAATAGCAGCAATAACAATTAAAGCAATTGCTCCTAAAAGTCCTATAACTATCAAAAGTTCTACAAGTGTGAAAGCTTTTTTAAATTTATTAATATTAATCACCTCGATTCTTTTTAACTATATTCATTATTGTATTTTTAAAACTGACTTGTCAAGTTATATATTGGCAAAATTATTGCAATTACCAAAAAACCAACCCCAAGACCCAAAATTACCATAACAATTGGTTCTACTGCTGTTGTTAAAGTTTTTACTTTTTGATCTGACTCAACTTCAAAGACATGACTAACTTTACCCAAGACTTCCTCCATTTTTCCAGTTTCTTCACCAACAGCTACCATCTGAGATAGAATAAACGGAAATGCGTCAGGATGTTTTGCAAAAGCAAAAGAAACAGGAAAACCCTTTTCGACCTGTTTAGAAACATCTTTTAAAGCATTGCCAATAACAGAATTTCCAACAACTTCAGAGGTAATATTTAATCCTTCTAAAATTGAAACACCAGCACCAGCCATTAAAGAAAGAGTACTCGTTAGTTCTGTTAAAATAACTTCCCTCTGTAAACTACCAATAATTGGAAGTTTAAAAAGAAGTTCGTCAGTTTTAAGTCTTCCTTCTTTTGTTTTTCTATAAGCCTGAAATCCATAAATAGCACCTCCAACAACAAGCAGTGTAATTGGCCAAAATTTAATCACAGCATCAGACATTCCAATAAGAATTCTCGTGGGAAGTGGTAATTCCGCATTAAATTCATCATAAAGTGATGTTAATCGAGGGATTACAAAAATCATCATGATAAAAGCAACAATTACCATACCAATAATAATAATTGCAGGATAAATTAATGCTCCCTTAACCTTACCTTTAAATTCTTGTTGTTTTTCTAATGAATCAGCCAGACGAATTAAAACGGTATCCAAAACTCCTCCAACTTCACCAGATTTAACTAAAGCAATGTAGGTAGGGGAGAAAACTTGCGGATGTTTGGAAAATGCTTTTGACATTGATTCTCCACCTTCAACATCAGCTAGAACTTGGGAAACAACTTTACCCATTGAACCTTTTGATTGAGACCGAAGTATTAAAAGAGACTCTGTAATAGGTAAACCTGCACCTACCATTGTTGCAAATTGTCTGGTAAAAGTAGCAACGTCAGCAGGTGTAATTCTATTTTTGAACTTTTTAATAAAATCGATTGGGCTTTCGTAAGCCTGTTTTATAGACAGAACCAAAAGACTCTTGCTTCTGACTAATTTTGCCGCGCCTGATTCACTTACTGCTTCAACTTCACCTTTAATTAACTTTCCACTTTTATCTTTGGCTTTATAATTATATCTTTTCATACAGAGCCTCTAATAAGTCTATTTAACTCTTCAGGTCTAACAGACCAACTTTGTGCAGTTTCGAGAGTGATTTTTCCATTTTTAACTAAATTTGCTAGAGAATGCTCCAGTGTGGACATACCCACTTCAAGAGAGGTCTGGATAATCGAATCTATCTGATGAGTTTTTCCTTCTCGAATCGCGGTTTTAATAGCAGTTGTACCAAGCATTACTTCATGGGCAACTACACGTCCAGTTGGTACAGCAGCAATCAGTCTTTGAGAAAATACTGCTTCTAAGGTCGAGGATAATTGCAATCTGACCTGTTGTTGTTGATCTTCTGGAAAAACGTCAACAATACGATCAACTGTTTGAGAAGCAGAGTTTGTGTGAAGGGTAGCAAGCACTAAATGACCAGTTTCAGCTATCGTCATCGCTGAAGCAATTGTTTCATAGTCTCTCATTTCTCCAACTAAAACGACATCAGGGTCTTCGCGGAGAACGGAACGAAGGGCAACCTGCCATGAATGAGTATCCGATCTCATCTCACGTTGGGAAATAATTGATTTTATGGGTTTAAACATAAACTCAACAGGATCTTCAATGGTCACAATATGACAGGCTCTTATTTTATTTATCTCATTAATAATTGCAGCCAGTGTTGTTGATTTACCGTGCCCTGTAGGACCAGTAACTAAAACCAATCCTTGCCTTAAATTGGCAAAACTATGAGCAATTTTAGGCAAATTTAAACTATCTATATCTGGAATTTCCAAGGGAATTTTCCTAAATGCAGCAGCCAAAGATCCTTTTTGGGTATAACTATTTACTCTAAATCTGGCCTTGTCAGAAAATGATAGTGAAAAATCAATTTCTTTATTTACTGTTAATCTTTCAAATTGTTCAGCGCTTAGTACTTGTTTTAAACCTTCTGAAACTAAATCCTCAGTAAGTATTCCAGAATTAGGAACTGCCAAAAGCTCGCCATCAACTCTTAATGTAGGGGGGTTGCCAACAAGCAAATGAAGATCAGATGCTTTAGCATCAACAGCTTGTTGGAGCAGGTTTTTTACATCAATCATATGATTACTCTTGAGCTACCCTTAATACTTCTTCAATACTTGTTATACCTTCAATAACTTTCAAATATCCGTCCTGTTTTAATGTTATCATACCTTCTTCTTTTGCTCTCTTCTCAATTTCTGAGGCAGGAGATCTTTCTAATATTAGCTTAGCAATTGCATCAGTTACTGGCAAGACCTCAAATACTCCGACTCTGCCATAATAACCAGAATTGCCACAAGCTTCACAACCCTTACCCCTATAAAGTTTTACATCTTTTGCAGATGGCCAGAGTGGGCCCAAGACAGTTTTAATATCTTCAATAATTTTAGGATCAGGGGTATAACTTTCCTTACAATCATCATGAATTTTACGAGTCACTCGTTGGGCCATAATCGCTGTCATAGACGAAGCCAGAAGATATGGTTCTGCACCCATATCTAAAAGGCGGGGGAGAGCGCCAGAAGAATCATTTGTATGTAAAGTTGAAAACACCAAATGTCCAGTTAGAGAAGCTTGAACTGCCAAATCTGCAGTTTCTTGGTCTCTAATCTCTCCAACTAAAATGACATTGGGGTCTTGTCTTAAAAAAGATTTAAGTCCAGAGGCAAAAGTTAAGCCTACAGCAGGATTTATTTGAACCTGATTGACCCCAACCATTTTATATTCGATAGGGTCTTCAAGCGTAACAATATTTACTTTCGGTGTATTAATACGAGCAATAATTGAATAAAGAGTTGTAGTTTTTCCAGAACCAGTTGGTCCACAAATCAAAATAATTCCATGAGGCCTTAAAATTGCATCTTGCAAGTTTTTAATTGCTTTTCCACGAAGCCCTAGTTCTGGAAGGTCGGGGACACCTCCTGTTTTTTTAAGAAGTCGCATAACAATCTTTTCTCCCCAAGATGTGGGAAGAGAGCTTACACGAAGATCAGTATCCTGATCATTAGCTTTAAAGTTAAATCTGCCATCTTGAGGAATTCTTTTCTCATCAATTTTCATACCCGCCAAAATTTTTACTCTTGAGATCAATGATTCATGAAGTTCTTTTGGAATTGTTAATTTTTCCTGTAAAATACCATCAATTCTGTACCTTACTCTAGTTGATTTTTCTTGAGGTTCTATGTGAATATCAGAAGAACGACTTTTAACGGCAAATTCTAGGATGTGACTTACAATCTCTGAAATTTTTTCTTCTCTGATAAAACCAATTTTAAAATTTTCGCTGGCACTTGTTTTTTTCTCAGGTGCAACATCTTTTAAAGCCTCTGTTACTTCTTGTGAGAGAGAAGTGGCATAACGAATAGTTATCGCTTCCATGATTTTTTCTTCTTCGGAAGCCATAGGTTTAACTCTAAATCCAGTTTTACGTTCAACAAACTCAATTGCAGTCAAATCAAGTGGGTCAGCCATGGCAAGGGTCAAACTTTTACTTTGCCTATCAGCGTTAACAGGAAAAACTTTAAATTTAGAAGCAACCTCTTGAGGTAAAACAGACATAGCTTCAGGAGATGATGGTGAATTTAAAATATCAAGGTAGGGAATATTATAAAGAACAGCTTTAGCTTTAACTAAAACTTCATTTCCTACCAAATTTTGTTTTTTAATTATTTCTTCCTGAGTAGAACCATACTGAACTTCAGCCATTTTAACCTGTTCAGCACGTTTAGAGTCCATTGCCCCCATTGAAACTAAAATATCAGCTAAGTTGTTTCCGACAGGCACTACGTTGGCAGTATTAGGCATTAATTCATGATATCATAGTTAGATAATAATATGCATGCATTTTTGCTATTAAATACCGATCCAGAGGAATTTGCCAAAAAAATTGAGGCAAAAATAATACCTTTTAGTTTACAAAAAATTGAAGATGCGAGAGACTTAAAAAAAATAATTAAGTTTACATTTAATGAGAAAACCGCAATAGTAATTAATGATATAGATAAAGCTACTGAAGAAGCGTCAAATGCCTTTTTGAAAAATTTAGAAGAGCCAAATAAAAATATAATTTATATTTTAACTGCAACTAATTTAAATAATGTATTACCAACTATAGTTTCAAGATGCGAAGTAATTAAACTAGAATCTAGAATTCAGAATTTAGAATCTAGTTATCAAACAAAAGAATTTTTGGGACAAAGCTTAACTAAAAAATTTGAAATGGTTGGAAAGATTAAAGAAAGAATTGATGCAATAGAATTTGTAAATAATCTAATATTGACAGAGCGGGAAAATAATAATTATAAAAATATGGAAAATTATTTATATACTTTAAAGAATCTAAAAGCTAATGGCAATATCTCGTTGCAGATGACTAATTTAGTTGTTACAATGGGTAGCCATGGCTAAATCTACAGATTACAACGCGGATCAAATTCAAGTTCTAGAAGGCTTAGAGCCTGTCAGAAAACGACCTGGAATGTATATTGGTTCGACAGATTCAAGAGGACTTCATGAGTGTTTAAGAGAAATAATTGACAATTCGGTTGATGAAAGTTTTGCTGGTACTGCTACGCAAGTTGAAGTAATTATAAATGTTGATGGCTCAGCAACTGTAAAAGATAACGGGCGAGGTATTCCAATTGATATGCATAAAAGTGGAGTTTCTGCATTGGAACTTACAATGACCAAACTTCATGCAGGAGGAAAATTTGGAGGAGGCGCATATAAAGTATCAGGAGGTCTCCATGGTGTTGGAGCTTCAGTTGTCAACGCGCTGTCTAGTTATTTTAGAGTAGTTGTACTTCGAGATAAAAAGGCATATTACCAAGAATATAAAAGGGGGGTTCCAATTAAGAAAGTAACTGAAGCTTCTGTAAAACAACTTGAAGAGTGGGGAGTAGAAGCAAAAGGTACTGGAACCATAACTACCTTTATGCCAGATAAAGAAATATTCAAGGAATTAGTTTTTGAAAAACAAAAAGTAAAATTACTTCTTAAGGATAGAGCATATTTAATTGCAAAACTTGCATTTAATTTAAAGGATAAAAGAGATGGAGATGAAACCAGCTACTACTTTGAAGGTGGAATAAAATCACTTGTAGCTCATTCTAATAGAGGTAAAAATATCTTAAGCGATGTAATTTATGTTCAAAATAAAGATGAAAATAATCATTGCGAAGTAGCTATTCAATACACTGACGCCTTCAATGAAAATGTCAAAGGGTTTGTTAACGGGATTTACACAACTGACGGTGGAACTCATGTTACAGGTTTTAGAACTGCATTAACCCGCTCAATTACTGATTATGTTAAAAAACAAACGAATGGTGGAAATGGCAATAAATCCAGTAAAGATGAGATAATTTTAACAGGGGATGACTTAAAAGAAGGTTTATCAGCTGTTATCTATATCAAAATGCCTTCAGAAACACTTCAATTTGAAAGTCAAACAAAAGCAAAACTTAACAATCCTGAAATTCAAGGCTTCGTGGCCGTAACTGTCAGAGAAGGGCTAGATCAATATTTTGAAGAACATCCGACAGACGCCCGTCGCATAATTGATAAAGTCACACTTGCAGCCAAAGCAAGGCTTGCTGCACGTGCTGCAAAGGATGCGGTTTTAAGAAAAGGCGCACTTGATGGTGCCTCACTTCCAGGAAAACTTGCAGATTGCCAAAGTAAAGATGCTTCAGTTTCAGAAATTTATATTGTAGAGGGAGATTCAGCAGGAGGAAGCGCAAAACAAGGTAGAGACCGAAAATTCCAAGCAATATTGCCGTTAGGAGGAAAAATATTAAACACAGAAAGAGCACACTTGGATAAAATTGTTAAATTTGAAGAGATAAAGGATTTGATTATTGCCCTTGGAGCTGGAATTGGGGAGAGCTTAAATTATGAAAAGGTTAGATACCACAGGGTTATAATCATGACAGATGCTGATGTTGATGGAGAACACATTAAAACTCTTCTTTTGACGTTTTTCTTTAGACACATGCCAGAAATTATTAATAAAGGTTATTTATATATTGCACTCCCACCTCTTTATAAAATTGCAGTAGGTAAAGAGTCAAAGTATGCCTATAATGATGAGGAAAAAGATGATTTAATGAAAACTTTCGCTAACAACAAAAAATATACTATTTCAAGATATAAAGGTTTGGGAGAAATGAACCCAATTCAACTTTGGGATACGACCATGAATCCAGCCACAAGAACCTTAAAACAAGTTACAGTTGATAATTCAGAAGAAGCCAGTAATATGTTTACCATGTTAATGGGAGAAGAAGTCCCTCCTCGCAAAAAGTTCATTCAAACTCACGCCAAACTGGCAACTTTGGATGTATAGTTTAAGGTTTAGTATCACCTTCAAGAAGTTTTTGTAAACGTTCAATATGTTCTTCCATTTGACCTATTAGTTCAAATTCTTCAATTTTTTCTCTAATTATTTGTTCTAAACTTCGATGGGTCGTTTTTTGAATACTTAAAATTCCCTCGATTATTATGTCATCCGCCCCTCTTTTTTAAGGTCTTTTTCATTCATTAAATATTATTTTAATATCATTTTTTCATATTGCTAATTTTGTAACGAAATAACAAGGTTGGTCCTTGTGATTTTATGATATCATGAAATATGCCCGCCAGAAATATATTAAAACAATACCTTTCTGACTCAATTTATCATATTTATAATCGAGGAGTAGAAAAACGAATTATCTTTATAGATAATCAAGACTATAAAGTTTTCCTATCTTACATAGAAGAGTATTTAACACCATTACAACAAGGATCAACCTTGTTGTATCGAGAACTGACTGGAAAATATTATGGAGAAATAATTCTTTTAGCCTTTTGTTTAATGCCAAATCACTTCCATTTACTTATTAAGCAAAAGGATAAAGATTCAATCAAAAGGTTTTCAAAATCATTATTTACAAGATATAGCATGTACTTTAATAAAAAATATAAAAGGGTTGGACCACTTTTCCAAAGTATTTACAAAGCTACAAATGTAATAGATAAAGAACATTTATTATATATTTCAAAATATATTCATTTAAATCCGTCAGAAAAAGCAAATAAATTAATTGATGCTTATTCTTCATATTCAGACTATTTGGGAATCACCAATACACAATGGTTAAATAAATTTATTGTATTAACAGAATTTAATAAAAGCTCATATATGAAGTACCACAAAATAAAAACATACAAGCAATTCGTTGAGGAGTATAAGGAAGACCTTCCACAATACACGCTGGGCGAATAATCACAAGAACCACAAGGACCAACCTTGTGATTAACTTGTGATTAAAGAACCACAAGGACCAACCTTGTGATTAATAAACAATTTGTAGAAGAATATAAAGCAGACATGCCCCAATATGAACCAGATATGTGAGGGTTCAACCCTCACATTTTTTCCATATTGCAAATTGAAAGCTACAGATTTAATATCTTCATATGACACATTTACTGCATGACATCTCTTTAGGTGAAACGGGGGAAACTGTTAATACATTCGTTGAGATTCCAAAGGGCTCAATGCATAAAATTGAATATAGACATGAGACCAACTTATTTGCATTAGATAGAGTAGAACCTGATATTTTTGCAAAACCTGTAAATTATGGCTTTATTTCTCAAACTTGGGATGAAGATAATGATCCACTCGATTCATTAATAATTACTTCTGAACCATTACCAACTGGGGTTTTAGTTGTTGCAAGAGTGATTGGGGTATTAAATTTTGTAGATGGTGGGGAAAATGACCACAAAATAATTTGTATTCCAGATGATGATAGAAACGATGGAGATACTGTAAATGAGATTACAGATTTACCAGAAGTCTTAAAAGAAAAACTTAAACATCATTTTATGCATTACAAGGACTTAAAAAAGCCAGGTTCAACTGAAGTTCAAGGTTGGGGAAGTAAAGAAGATGCCTGGAAAATAATTGAGGAAAGTAACAACCGTTATCTTGAAAAGTTCAAGGCAAATTAAAACAAACTCGCTTGTTCTTCTGTTTCATTTTTAATTACTGGATAGCTAAAATCTACTTCAATTTCCCGAGCCGTATTCCAATAATCTTTGAAGCGAAGTTTTTTGTTTTTTAATCCATAATCATATATTTCTTTTGTAAGCCTTACGTCTTCTTCACAGTAGAACTTAAGTTTCTTTAGTGATTCTTCATCCCTTTTCTGCCAGTAGGCAATTGCATTTGCTGGATCATCCGCTTTATGGTCTCCCAATGTTTCTTTAACAATTGCATTTAAAGATACTCTTCTGCCATTCACTTCCCTTACATGTTCCAAAATATCAAGATGAGAGATCTTAGTTAACTCTAAAGGTAAGTAGGGCTTTAATGCTGGAACATCAAAATGTTTAGAATTAAAACCAATAATTCTTGATGCATTCTTAAAATAACCCCAAGAATTGGCAAGTTCGCTTTCAAAGAAAGAAATCATTTCACCTTTAGTTTCAACAAAATTAGAATCCAAAGTTCTGACATACATCGAAAGAACTGATACCCCAAGATCTGCAGGGTCTGACCCTGTTATCTCATCAAAGAATTTCTGTGTTTCTAAATCAAAAATTACCTCTTGGTACATAGGTAACTAAACATTATACTATCAATTGTTATGGACTCAATTAGTTATCATAAAAAATATAAAGGGAAAATTGGAACTGAATTAAAATCTCCAATAAATAATAGATCTGACTTATCTCTTGCATACACTCCAGGTGTCGCAGAGGTTAGTAAACTTTTGGCCCTTGATCCTAAAATGGCAAGCACTTTAAGCTTAAAATCAAATACTATCGCGGTACTTTCAGACGGTTCTGCAGTTTTGGGACTTGGAAATATTGGTGCCTATGGAGCAATTCCTGTAATGGAAGGTAAGGCTGCACTCTTTAAAAAGTTTGCCGGAGTAGATGCATTTCCAATTTGTGTAAATACCCAAGACAATGAAGAAATAATTAAATTAGCCAAAAATATCGCTCCTGTATTTGGTGGCATAAACTTAGAAGATATTGAAGCTCCAAGGTGTTTTGAGATAGAAAGAAGACTAATTAAAGAACTTGATATCCCAGTTATGCATGATGATCAGCATGGAACAGCAGTAGTTGTTCTGACAGCTTTATTAAATTCACTCAAGGTTGTAGATAAAGACAAATCTGTAAAAATTGTTATTAACGGCGCAGGTGCAGCAGGGACTGCAGTTTGTGATTTACTACTAGAATATGGATTTAAAAATATAGTTATTTGTGATTCCCAGGGAGCAATTAGTAAACATAGAAAAGATTTAAATACTGAGAAAAAAAGACTTGTTAAAATTACTAATATAAATAATGAGGTAGGGGACATCCATCAAATAATTAAAAATAAAGATGTTTTTATTGGAGTTTCTAAGGGCAATTTAATTGATAAAAACGACATTAAAAACATGAGCAAAGATGCCGTCGTTTTTGCCATGGCAAATCCAACTCCTGAAATTATGCCAGATGAAGCAAAATTAGGTGGAGCAAAAGTTATTGCAACAGGAAGGTCAGACTTTAACAATCAAATAAATAATTGTTTAGTCTTTCCTGGAATTTTTAGAGGGGCGTTAGATCATAAAGTAAAAAGAATAACTAACAAAATGTTAATTCAAGCTGCTATAAATCTTTCTAAATTAGTTAAAAAACCAACAGTTGAAAAAATTATTCCCAGCCCATTTGAAAAAGGAGTTGTAAAAGCAGTCTCTTCAGCAATAAAAATGTGAGGAATTATAATTGTAACAAATTTTTGCCAGTTGTGGATAGTAGATCTTTTTTATTATGTTCTATTTGTGGAATTTGAACATCCAAGGCTCCGTGCACAACGAGAACAAAGAGAACAGCAGTTAGCAAACATACAGGTTGCAAATAATTGGTCACGGGAAGAGATGTTTAACCACTTTCACCAACAGGGCGAGGAAAAAGCAAAAAAGGGATCCCCAAGTAGCCTTGACAAACCAGAAATTCAAACAGCTGCCGATTATATTGTGTGGTACTTGTCAGGCCAAAAGTAAAGAGCTACAATGTTTGAGCTTATGGATATTGGTAAAATTTTAAACGCAGAAATAACTGCAGAACTTTCTAAATCTTACGTTGATTATGCCATGAGTGTTATTGTTGCCCGTGCCCTTCCTGATGTTAAAGATGGTTTAAAACCAGTTCATAGAAGGATTTTATATGCCATGGCCCAAATGGGACTAAAACACTCTGGAAGCTTTACCAAATCCGCCAAAGTCGTTGGAGAAGTTTTAGGAAAATACCATCCACACGGAGACACCGCAGTCTATGACACCATGGTTCGTTTGGCTCAAGATTTTTCAATGAGATATCCTCTTGTCAAAGGTCAGGGTAATTTTGGATCAGTTGATGGTGACTCAGCTGCAGCAATGAGGTATACTGAGGTAAAATTGTCATCCATTAGTGAATATTTGCTCATGGATATTGAGAAAGATACTGTTGATTATATTGATAATTTTGACGCAACCTTAAAAGAACCTGTCTTCATGCCCGCCCTTCTCCCAAATTTACTTCTGATGGGTTCTGAGGGTATTGCTGTAGGAATGGCAACTAAGATTCCGCCTCATAATTTAACTGAAGTAATTGATGCAATTACCCTAATGGTTAAAAGGGGTAAAGTAATAATAGAAGATGAAAAAATCCACACTTTGGAAAATGAATTTGTAATTAAAAAGATTAATTTAATAGCGGAAGGAAGTGAAAAAAGTTTTACGCAAGAAGAGGTAGATCCAAAGAGCATATCATTTGAAACTGATACAACAATCGATGAAATTTGCGAAATTCTGCCAGGTCCTGATTTTCCTACAGGTGGTGCAATATATGATGCAAATTCTTTAAAAGAAGTTTATGCAACAGGTAGGGGAAGAATTGTGGTTCGTGGTATTGCAGAAATCTCTGAAAATAAAAGTGGTAAAACTCAAATAATTATTTCTGAAATTCCATATCAAGTTAATAAAGCGGAAATGGTTGCCAAAATTGCGGAGCTTGTTAAAGACAAGAAATTAGTTGGGATTTCTGATCTTCGCGATGAATCAGACAAGGACGGTATGAGAGTTGTAATTGAACTTAAAAGAGATGCCAAGCCAAAGTCAGTCTTAAATAATATTTATAAACACACCAGACTTCAAACTACGTTCCCAGCTAACTTTGTAGCCCTAGTTGATGGCACACCTCATACATTAAATTTAAAGCAGATTTTGACTGAATATATAAAACACAGACAGAAAGTGGTGGTTAGAAGAACAATTTTTGAGTTAACTGAAGCCAAAAGAAGAGCCCATATCTTAGAAGGATTAAAAATTGCACTTGACAACTTAGATGCTGTCATAAAAACAATTAGAGAAAGCAAAACCCAAGAGGAAGCAAAAGAGAATTTGATGAAGCGTTTTAAGCTTTCTGAGATCCAGTCTACCGCAATCCTTGATATGCAACTTCGAAGACTTGCTGCACTGGAGCGAGAAAAAATAGAAAACGAATATGAAGATATTAAAAAGTTAATTGATAGTTTAATTGCAATACTAAAAGATCCACAAAGAATTTTAGAAATTATTAATACTGAACTTTCAGAACTCAAGGCAAAATTTGGAGACTCAAGAAAAACAAAAATTTATAAAAGTAAAATTGGGGAATTTTCTGAAGAAGATTTAGTTGCCAAAGAAGATGTTTTGGTAACTGTAACTCGGACAGGTTACATTAAAAGAGTTTCAAGAAATGCTTACAAGGCTCAAAGACGAGGTGGAAAGGGAGTAATTGGAATGACCACCAAAGAAGAAGATGAAATTGATCACTTAGTTACAGCTAGCACACATGATCAGATATTATTCTTTACTAATAAAGGTCGTGTTTTTGGTGCAAAAGCGTATGAGATTCCAGAAAGCTCACGGCAAGCAAAGGGGCAGGCACTTGTTAATTTTTTAAATCTTGAACAGGGAGAAGATATTAAATCTATTTTACCAATGGATAAAGAATCAAGTGCCAAGAATTTAATATTGGCAACTGCGTCGGGGATAATTAAAAAGACAGAACTTAAACAGTTTGAAAACTTAAGAACAAATGGGCTTATTGCTATTAAACTACAAGGGACTGATTCTTTAATTTCTGCCCATTTAACTTTTGGGTCAGATAACATTATGCTTCTAACTCAAAAGGGGATGTCTATTAGATTTCCGGAAGGGAACGTTCGGCCAATGGGTAGGGCTACAACTGGCGTAACAGGTGTTAAGATGACAGCAGGGGATAGTGTAATTGGCATGGAAGTTTTTCCTGAAAAATTAGGAGTACCTGTTGATAAAAGAAAAAAGGTCTTTAGAGATATTTTAACTCTTTCAATTCATGGGTTAGGGAAAAGAACAAGATTTGATTTATTTCCAATTCAAAAAAGAGCAGGGAAAGGGGTTAAAGCTTGTATAGTTTCAGCTAAAACTGGAGACTTGGCTTGTGCATCTTTAGTTACAGAAAACTCTGATCAACTTGTAATTACTTCTAAAAAAGGGCAAGTGATTAAACTTCCAGTTAAAAATATTCCACAATTAGGCAGAGTAACACAAGGGGTTATTATCATGCGATTTGCAAATAAAGGAGATTCCATCGCCGCCGCCACAGTCCTTGAAAAAACAGGGGATGAGGAAGAAGAATAAATATCAGACCTTTAACTTCTCATTCGAATCTAAAATATATTTTCTAAGTTTATTTGCTTCATCTGGAGTAAGTCCTTCTTCTGGTCGAAAAATTCCTACCATTTGAGCTTGGTTTACTTGCACCATATGTGTATTTAAACCAAAACTTTTAAATTTGGATCCTAGACTGTTTTCAAGTAGATCATCAATTTGTCTTTTCAAACTCAATAAAACTCTTTCTGTCATTTGGAGGTATTTTACTTCTTCTTACTTCTTTTTGTCAAATTTTTCTGGTATATTTAAATCATGAAGAAAATAGGAGGTGTATTTTTATTTTTTATACTTCTTTTTGCCTACTCCAAATGGGGGCCATCACTTCCAATTTCAGTTTTAACTCAAACAAAAGGTGAACCCTTAATGGTAACTGAAACTGGTAAAGTTGCTGTTACTCCCGACGTTGCAAAAATTACTGTAGGAGTTGAAGGTCAAGGTCAAAGCTTAAAATTGGTTCAAAGCGATATAAATGTTAAATCCAAAAAAATTGTCGATGAATTAAAGAAACTTGGAATTGAGGAAAAAAACATTAAAACAGTAAGTTACAATGTTTATCCAGAATATGACTATCAAAATAGTCCATATAGAATTAATGGCTACAGAATTTCTACTTCATACGAAATCAAAATAGAAGATTTTGAAAAGATAAATGACGCAGTCGTTGTAGCTACAAACAATGGGGCAAACATGATTGGTAATATTTCTTTTGAAGTAAATGACAAAACTAAAGAGGAATTGACCAACAAGGCTAGAGAAGAAGCTGTAGAAAAAGCAAAAACAAAAGCCAAAGGTCTTGCCAATTCTGCAGGTATTACTTTAGGGAAAATTATTAATGTTTCCGAATCTGGAGGTTTTGAACCAAGACCTATTTTAATGTATGACAAAGCCATTTCAGGTTCCGAACCCGTAACAACAGCTAATATTACTCCAGGAGAAACTGAAATAGAAGTAACAATTACTCTTTCCTACGAAATTAGATAGCCTTTTTGATATATTCTTTAATGCTTTGTCCTTCTCTTGTTTGTAATATATAGGCTCCGCCAGAACTTTTAGCTGAAACTAATACATTTTCTTCACTTAGGTTAATATAGGAAACAGAATATTCAAGTGGATTGCCAATTTCTTGCAAAATATCATTAACCATTTCTACTGTTAGATTAGTATTTACAAAAGAAAATGCAGAAGCAAAACTTTTGACATTTGCTTTTTGAAGTATTGCTTTTAATATTTCAAACTGCCGTCTGGAACGATCAAAGTCACTACTCCCATGCCTACTTCTGGCGTATTTTAAAGCTTCCTCACCATTCATCTGGTGAGGTCCAACTCCATAACTAATTGATTCATATCTACATGTAAATTGTTTTTCAAGTTCAAAACCTGAATATTTTTGATGAAATTCTTCTACCTTTTCAGGCGAAAAACCACATAGTTCGTTTTCAAGCCCCTTAACAGGATAAAAATTGTCAGTATATGCTTTTTTAACATCTACTGTTATCCCACCTATAGAATTAATCATCTTCATAAACGAAATAAAATCAATAGATATAAAGTTAGATATTGAAAGACCAGTAACATCAACCACTGCATCTTTAAGTGATGGATCAGCGTTTATCTTATGTCCCGAAAACCAAAGATCTCTGGGAATTGAAATTAGATTTACCTTTTTATCAGTCACATTAACCGACACAATTATAATAGCATCCATTAAACCTCCACCTGAATGTCCTGCACCCCCATGACCAGTCAGTAAAACATTTAAAAATTTAGCATTTTTTGTAGTAACCCTATCTTCCACTATTATTTCAGGTAGGGGATAAGAGTTTGTTTGGATGCTGGCAATTGATGATTGATTATTAGTTACAAACTTTGTATAGCCATAAGTCCCAAGATACATACCAATTAAAAAAACAGGTAAAACTAAAAGAAATACAAAATTAGGACTTTCTAATAATTTTTTCATTTACCCCTCCCGTGGAACTGTTCATGGATTTCATGAAGTTGTTTATTGGTAACATGTGTATAAATCTGAGTAGTTGAAATGTTTTTATGTCCCAACATTTCTTGAACGCTTCTTATATCGGCTCCTGCATTAAGTAAATCTGTCGCGTATGAGTTATGACTTACAATTCCATCAGTAAATAAATTTTCAGTATCTAAGACAGTAAAATCAAAAACATTATATCTAAATGAAGGTAGTTTTTTGATTTTTTTAACCTTTAACCATTTATAATTTTTGGATCTATATAATTGCTTTAATAAGTTGAGTTTTTGATCTTTATAACCAAAATTTTCAATCTGTCTAATAAATTTAATTAGGGTAGATCTTAACGGAACAATCTTATCTAAATATCGATTTGATTTTATATTTTCATTCTTTTGCATAGCATATCTAAATCCTATTTTTCCATTCTCTTCTAAATCAATAAATATAGACTTCAGGACCGATTGAGCTGGTATTTTTTCTTCTTCCCAAATTGAATTATCTAATAATGTTTTACCTTTTAAGGTTGGGATTAATTTAATAAACAATTTCTGATCATTTTTACTAATAATTTGGAGGGTGTAAAACAAGTGCCTGAATAATTTACCTTGAGGTAATTTGACCGTTCTGTCTCTCTCCATCAAATGAGCATCTATACCAAGCCTCAAAAGTAACATTTGGATATCTTTCAAAAAATCCTTAGACGAGGAAAAGATTCTTGGCGCTCCATTAGAATTTCCTTCAGCATCGTAAATTCCAGCTATAAATTCTTTTATTTCATCAATAGTTGAATTCATTATCAAATAGGGCACACGTCTATCTTTTGAATGTTCATGCAAATTTAAATCCTTCTGCAAAAAATTTACAAATTGATCTGAATAAAAATTCAATCTAAACGAATTTGTTTTTGGATTGGGTTCAATTCTAGCTTCAGCATTTAATAAATCTCTGATAATTTTTTGATATAACTCAAGAATTGTTTTATTCTTATCGTGGATAATTACCCCTCTTCGAACTTTACTAATTACACCATCTCCTAAAATATATCCGACTAATCTGGATATCTTTGGATCTATGAATTTTAAACCTTTTATTTTAACTCTCCGAATTCCTAACACATAATCGTTTACTTTTAAATTTTTGACAAATATTTCGTTAATTCCATTACTTCTTAAGGTAAACAGCCTATGGTTATTAGAACAAACTAATTCGTATCCATCAGCCCAAACTGAGTAAAGATCCGATAAATGAGATTCCTTACCAGAAATTTTAGTTTTAGTTATCTTATCATTCACCAGATTTAATCCCAAAATGTCTGATTGGTTTTGATAATATAAATTTCGAGCTGAAATAATTTGATCTTTTAAAAATATCCTTGTTTCAGGATGAACACAGTGGCGGATCCCGTGAGGCGTAATTTCAACAGGTAATTTAATTTTGTGTACATATTTTTTAACCAATCGTTCCACTGATCGGGGAGTGAGGCGCATTTTTTCGCCTGCCTGCGCAGGCAGGTCAGGAGTATCAATAAACTTTCCTTTATGTCGTATAAACAAAGGTTTAAAATGATCTTTTCTTTCATTTAAATATTTTTTTAAGTAATCAGCAGAACGAGAAGAAAGAAAAACAACTCTTGCTCTTCCTCCCTTACCAGTAATTCCAAATTCACGTCTTTCAAAATCTATTTTTTCAATATTAAGGTTTGTTAGTTCAGATACACGTAAACCTGTTGAAAATAAAACTTCCAAAATTGCTTTGTCTCTAATCCCTTGAATGTCTGACATTGTTGGAGCATTAAGAAGTCTATCTACTTGTTCACCATTTAAAAATTTAACTTGTCTGTCTGGAATTTTAGGTAGTTCAATTTTATCAGGTGCCATAACTTGATAGTCATTCCTTATTAGCCATTTTAAAAAGGATCGGAGAGCAATAGCGTGATATCCTTGAGTCTTCTTTCCCAAACCAAGTTTAGCGAGGTATGCCCTAAAGTCATGAATCGCGTCCTGTTTTATGTCTTCTAATTTAGCATTTGCCTTTTTAGCATTTAACCAGATTGATAATCTGGTTAGGTAATGTTTGTAATTTCTAATTGTAAGAGGGGAGCAACCTTTTTCGACAGATAAATAATCCAAAAACTCATCTATTTTTTTTGCTATCTCTGTTATTTTTCCTTGGGCATCTAACATCTTTATTTAGGATATAAGTTTTTGAAGATTGTGTCAACAACATTGTACGACTATATTGCAAGGTCAGACCTTGCAATATCATAATCTTGATGTAGTCCAAATAGCTTGAACCATAAATCCATATCTGGAAATTCTATAACCCTGTCGTTACCTTTAAATTTACCCATCTCTAAGGCTCTAGGGAAAATCATTAAGTTAGCATCGGACTGTTTGAGTACTTCTGTCGCGGATGAGATGGAATCATCAAAATGTATCATTGAACAATGCTGGCATGCTATATGCCCCTTAAAGACATCGCCATTCATGTATGTACTAGAACGAATAAAGATGTTTTTTGTATCTATCCATGGATAATTACTATTTAGCCACTTTAAAGTAACATCGGCAAGTTCGGGTACTCTAGTTGTAACTACCAATTGACTAACTCCATGATCAAAAGCCAATTTTGAATAAGTTTGTATCGGTAAGTTTGGTTTGGCTCGCATAAGCACATCCACATCTGCCCAGACTTCAGCTTCTGTTTTTGAAGCCTCTTCAAAATTTGCTCCTTTTGCTTTTGCCCAATGAGCCAGTGCAAGCCACTGATCGATTCGTCTATCTTGAAAATCAAAACCTGTTTTCTTATAAAATTCTTGTTTAACTGGAGTTTGAGTATCAGCTAGTATTTCATCAAGGTCCCATGTTATTTTTCGAATTCTAAATTCGAAAAGATCACGAAGTAACACTATCTGCTTATTTGACAAGGTTTCTATAAATGTATGGGCATTCTCTGCAGTCATGCCTGAATGATATAGTAAAAAATATTTTTGTCAAAATTTTCACGATTTTCACGAGACAAATAAAAAATAGGGGAGAGTCCCCCGCTAGGAGGATAAAAATTAAGGACTAAAGATTAATCATTAAAGCGCCTTCACCAAATCGATTTTAAGGCCTGTCTGGAGCAAAAGACGTATAACTAGTCTCTTGACTTTATCCCAACATTTCGGGCTAACTAAACACTTCTCCGTTTTTTAAAATTTAGGGGAGTCGAACAAGCAACTAGAAGCTAGAATCTAGAAACTAGATATAAGACATAAAGAACATAAAAACAGCAAGAAAAACTTGAGTTGCAGTATCATAAAAATAATTATTAATTCTTAATTGTTAACTATTAATTAATTTACTACACTACACTCAGCAATTTACTTTACGTCGTAAAAGTATTATTGTACGACATTATATTAAGGTTAATTGTTAAGGGTTAATAACTAAGAGAACTACTGTTGAAGTCATTAAGCAGATTAAGGGAATTTAAAGAAATTAATTATATGTTTCATACTAATTCCTAATTACTAATCTCTAGTACCTACTTTTGACTTATCCACATTATGTATCAAACTATATCATCCGTGAAAACTATCATCAGCCCCGTGAAAATATATATCAATATATTATTATAGGATATCTAGTCCTCCACTTCCCCACTACCCGCCCCATCTGGTGGCAAAAAACATTCCGATAAGGACAATTAAACCTAATGTTAAGTACTCTCTAGTAATTGATGGGAAAAGTCTATCTTCAAGTTTGGCCTGACCCAAGCCCAATAAAAGATATACCCCACTAGTTAAGAAAAGTGAACCGACAACGACTGTTACTGGCCAGAAATAGATAAGGGTTACAAGTTCAGCAATTATCAAACTTGAAGTTAAAGATAAAATCAATATGTTTTTCTCAAGTTTTTTTTCAAGGTTAATTGACCAATACCCTTGAATTAATAAAAGAAAAGATAAAATAAAACTTAGGCTAGCATTAATAAAGATAGTTTGTTTAATTGAAAAGATAGCATCAAAAATTAAAAAACTGGTAATGAGGGTTAAAACAAATCCAACTCCCCTAGCAGCCCTTAAAAGACCAATTGTTCTAAGTGATGAGGACACTGTGTATATATTCATTGTTGAGGACAAAACATAAATACCAATCGCATAAAAAATTACGATGGGAATTCTGGTGAACATGTTTGCTGGTAATAAAAACCAAAAAATACCTACACTTAAGGTAAAAAGCATAGGCAAAACCAGTGACACCCAAGTCATATTTTTACCTAAACCTTCGTAAAAAGACCAGGCTGAGAAGGCTCCTGTCAATAAAACTAATAGCGAAATTGCGGGAAATTTAAATTTTCCTTCCAAAAATTGTATAAAAACAAAGCCAATAGAAAGTACAATAGAACTAATCAAAAAACGAAGTTTTTTAGACATAAATATTAAAAATTGGAATAAACCCTTTGAACATCGTCGTGATCCTCAAGACTCTCTAAGAAAAATGTTATTTTAGCAGTTTGATTGTCATCAGAAATGTTAGAATAGGTTTTTGGTATCATATTAAGCTCGGTTTTTAAAACTTTAAAGCCAGCACTAACAACTTTTTCACTAATTTCTTTTAAATGGTCTGGAGTTACAAAAACTTCCAAACCATCATCTATTTCCTCTATATCATCAACTCCCAAATCAATCAAAGTTAAAGTTTGTAAATCTACATCTTGAGCTTTTTCAACAAGCAAAAATCCCTTATCTGTAAAATTATATGCAACTGAATTTGGTCCGCCCATAGTTCCCCCACTCTTCTCAAATAAATTTTTTAATTCTTGGGAAGTTCTATTTTTATTATCTGTTGCACAATCAACAATTACATAGATACCAAATGGACCAAAACCCTCATATCTAATTTCTTCATAACTATCAGCTTTTTCTGAGGCAGTTTTTAATATTCTATCAATGTTTTCCTTGGGCATGTTACTTTCCCTTGCTTTATCTATAGCAACTCTTAATTTGAAGTTCATGTCAGGATTTGGGCTTCCACCTGACTTAACAGAAATAGTAATCATCTTAGATAGCTTACCAAAGACATTGCTCTTTTGTGCATCTTTTAATCCTTTTTGTCTTTTAATGGTTGCAAAATGTGAGTGCCCTGACATACTATATAGCAACAATTATACAATAAAAATTTATGGAAGAGAACCTGACCCAAAAAGCAATAGAATTAGCATTAAAATGTGACTGGACTGAAGCAGTTAAAATAAACTTGAAAATTTTAAGGACAAATCCGAATGATATTGACACCTTAAATAGATTATCAAGATCATATTATGAAAACGGAGATCTAATTAAGGCTAAAAAGACTTCTCTTAAGGTATTAAGGAATGATAAGAATAACAGTATTGCCATGAAGGCGGTGGAAAAATATAAGCTAAAACTTCCACGAAGTACTAAGGATCACAGGAATGTTGATCCTTCAGTTTTTATCGAAGAACCAGGAAAAACAAAATTAATTAACCTAATTAATCTTGGATCAAGTTACACCTGTGCCTGCCTTAGCTCTGGAGATGAAATAATTCTAGCTACCCACACCCACAAGGTCTCCTTAACAAATCTTGATGGAAAATATATTGGAAAACTTCCAGATGATTTATCTGCAAAATTAAGAAGACTTATTAAGGGTGGAAATGAATATAGAGTTTATGTAAAATCTGTTGATGGAAAAAACGTTAAAGTTTTGATCAAAGAAACAAGTCGTGGTGATGAATTTAAAAACACTCAATCCTTTCCAAGAGAGCTTTCAGAATCTGTCACTGAAACTTTTTCCGATTCTGATCTTTAAATCAATGGTTTGGTTTAAATCAATAAAACTTTGACAATTAAAAATTTTTGATACAATTTCATTGTAATTTTTATTACTACCTATCACCTCACAGTCTAATTTTTCATCATATCCTTTGGAATAATCTGCAGTTTTAAAACCTATTATTTCTAAGATTTTAGAGACGTCTTCAGCAACTCCATTTTCACCAGTCAAGTTCTCTATTCGTACTTTTGGCATTCGTTGAGCTACATAAGGATTGACAAAATTAATAAGAATTGAGTCTTTTACTGTTTTTGATGTTAGAGAATAATCATAGTCATTTTTTTTATCAAATAACCAAAAAACCTTTATTGTTTGATATAAATTTAGGTTTGTTGAATCACCATCCTTCCAAAGATAGACCGGAATATTAAAATTCTTAACAATTGTTTCAGTTACAAGTTTACCATTATACTTCTCCTTTTCTCCTAAAATCCAAAGGCTTGCTAATTTATATTCACCAAAATTTCTTGAAGATTCTAGATTGAAATTTTTATCAATAAAAATTTTTATTAGATCATCCTTTAAAGGATCCACAACAATTATCTCAGCATTACCATCTTTATTGTTAATATAAGTAAACTTATCTAATGTTTTCACTTTAAAAAACAAAAAAGTTAAAAAAAATAATGCTATAAGTAACAAAAATCTAGATCTTCGCATGTGACAATCTAATGCTTTTAATATTCCTATTAACTTCGTCTTTACTCTTACCCATAGAAATTAAAATATTTTTGATAATTGATGTTGCGGCTTCAAACTCTGGTTGAACCAATTTATCAACTCTTAATAGTTTTAATTTTTCCCAATCTTCATCTAGATGAACTCTCGAAATAATTTTTGTGTTTGGAGATAGATTTTGGATATGGGCAATAACCGATTCTTGAGAAATTCTATCAGGAATCGCCACAATTACGGCCTTGGCAGATGACACATTAGCCATTTCTAGAACCTCTTTTTCGGTAGGGTCTCCATAAATTGCCTTAATTCCTTTTTGCAGACAGTTGGTAATTATTTCTTGATCATAATCAACAACCAAAAAATCAATCCCATTGTCATTTAATGCTTTACCAACCCATCCCCCCACTCTACCAAAACCCAAAATAATGATGTGGTCTTTAAGATTATTTCGAGTATTTGAACTTCTTTCAAGTGACGAAAACATCTTAAACCTGTTTTTTAATAATCGCCATAATTTAAATGCGTTTGCGTAAACGAGTGGAGAAACTAGAAGAGTAATCAAACCAACGGCAACCCCCGTTGAAGAAGTTTCTTTTGGCATAAGATGTAAAATAGTACTAGAACCAAAAATAATAAATGCAAACTCTCCTACTTGAGAAAGTCCTAAGGCTGTCAAAACCATAGTCTTACCATTAAATCTAAAAATATAATTAATAATTAGTATCACAACAAATTTAACTAAAATAATGAGAATTGATATTGCAATAATCATTCCTAAATTAACAAAAACTACTTGAGGTGTAACAAAAAATCCCAATGTCACAAAAAAAAGCGCGACAAACAAATTTTTTAAAGGTCTTGTCTCAGCAAAAACCGCATGGTTTTCTTGAGATTCAGATATTACAAAACCTGCAATAAAAGCGCCCAATGCCGGCGAAATTCCAAAAAAGGTTGCAAGAAGTGCGGTTCCTACAGCCAAGGAAACTGAGGTTAAAAGTAAAAGTTCTCTCGAATTAAGAGCTGCAATTTTATGAATTATAAAAGGAACTACGCTCTTACCCAAGATAACTGCTACAAGAATTAAAAAGATTGATTTTGTAAAGGCTAAAATTACAGGTAGAAAAACTGCTTCTTCACTGCTAACTAAAAAGGGTAATAATATCATTATCGGAACAACAGCCAAATCCTGAATAAGAAGCCACCCCACCATTAACTTTCCATGAACACTATCACTTTCACCCCTGTCAAAGAGCATCTTAATAATTACAGCAGTAGACGACATCGAAAAACCAATTGATAAAACCAGTGATGATATATTATCGATTCCAAAAAGCTTCAGGAGAAAATATAAAACTATTGTAACAATAACCATCTGCAAAATAGATGCAGCAAAGATTCGTTTCAAAAGACCTTTAAATTTATTAATTGAGAATTCTAATCCTATTGAGAATAAAAGCAGTATTGAACCCAAGTCAGCAAGTCTCTCTAGACCATAATTTTTGATTGGAAAAATTGCACCAGCAACAACCCCTGCTAAAATATAGCCAACAATTGCTGGAGCTTTAAATTTTTTTGCAACAAAACCTCCCAAAAGTGCAAAAACAGTAACTAAGAAAAGCCCAAGGGTAAAAGAATTTTCCATTTCTAATATTAATCTTATGTTAATTTAGATAACTTTACTAGAGCTTCACCAAGATCCTCAGGCAAATCTATTTTAAAACTTACTTTTTTTTGAGTTTTTGGATGATTAAAAGATATTTCTCCAGCATGTAAAAAGAGTCTACTACACCATTTTCTATCTTTTCGAGCAGTTTTTCTGCCAGCATAAAACTCATCGGCAACTATTGGAAAACCTATATGTTTTAAATGAATTCTAATCTGATGAGTCCTCCCCGTTTTTGGCTTCAATTCTAATAATGTAAAATCGTTATAATATTTTATAACTTTATATTCCGTTACGGCTTCTCTCCCACCAATTAGTACACCAAATCTATCTCTTCTCCATGGTAACCTACCTACTGGCTCATTAATTAAACCTTCTGGTTGCTCTATTTTTCCATGAACTAAAGAGGTGTATGTTTTACTAACCAACCTCTCTTTAAATTGCCTCTGAAGGTCCTCAAAGGCACTTTGGGTCTTGGCCACAAGTAATATTCCAGAAGTTTCTTTATCAAGTCTGTGAACAATCCCGTTTCGAAATTGAAAATTGTTAATTGAAAATTGTAAATTCTCTGCTATCCATTCTTGTATAACAGGTTGATTTTTAGTAGTATTAGCAGAGTCTGTAATCCAGCCTGAAGGCTTCTCCAAAATAAAAAGAGACTCGTCTTCAAAAATTACTTTTGGGTTTTGCATTAGAATATAAATTCCAAGACTATAAAAACAATATACATTAAAACTAAAATTAAAGCTTCAAATCTGTCCAGTCTATGCTTGCTACGAATAAAAAACCAAAAAGTTAAAAATATGACAACGAAGGCAATTACCCCATTTCTATAATCTATAAAGGAAACAATATTAATTGGACTTATAACCGCAGTCAAACCAACAATGAGTGTTGAGTTAGCAATTGTTGAACCTAGTAAATTTCCAAAAAACATTTTTGGTTCGCCGTTTTTAACACTTTTTAAAGAAAAAATAAGTTCAGGTAGCGACGTGCCTATAGCTAGAACAATTAGACTAATGACAAAAATGGGTATACCAAAAGAAATTGCCATGCTTTGTGAAGACTGGATTATCATTTGTGATGAAAAAAGCATTAAAGCCAGACTTACAAACATCTTTCCATACTCTTTACTAATATCAAAATCAATGTGGTTAATCTCTCTTAAAAACTTGTAGAAAAAGCTTTCTTGACTGTGCTGGTTGGTAACTTCTGCAAATTTTTCTTTGAAAAAACTAGCAGTGTAACTTGCATAAACAAAAAGAAGAACCAGTCCATCAACTCTTCCCAGTATTCCATCTGCAGCAAGTGCCATAGGTAATACTCCTGCTACAAGCGCTGTAAAAACATCTCTTTTAAGATAATCACCATGAACGTTTATTTTTCCTAGTAATAGAGCAACTATGCCAGTTATGACTGCTGTATTGGCAATATTACTTCCTAGGACTACTCCCAAAGAAATATTTGGCGACCCTTCAATGGCTGATGTAATACCTACAAAAAGTTCTGGAAGAGAGGTTCCAACAGCAAGAATAATTGCAGAGATTGCAAAAACACCAATCTTACTTTTCCTTGCAATTCTTCTTAAGGAAACGATCACCCACTCTGCAGATTTAATTAATACAAATGAAAAAAAGACTAGGCCTAAAATCTGAAAAGAAATCATGAAGAAATTATACTATAAATCTATCTCAACTACTTTTTTCTTTTAATAGTTTTTTAATTAAATCTTTATCAAAAGTTTTAAAGTCAATCGCATTTTTGCTTTTTGCATAAACCAAGTTGTAACAGTCAACTAAACCTAGACTTGAACCCGCGTAGATGTTTACTGCTTTTTCCAACAAATCAGAATTTTCAATTTCTATAAACTTCAGGCTTAATATCTTTTTCAGGGTTTGTATTACCTTTTCTTTATCTTTCTTAAATTGTCCAAGGATAACCCAATATACTTCAAAAAAAACAATTACAGAAGTAAACGGAGAAAATTTACCATCAGCAGATTTTAAAAAAAACTCTTTAGCTTCATTGTGTTGATTTGTAACATCAGCTAGTAAAAAACGTAAAAAGAAATTTGTATCAACAAAAGTCATATTGTGTTTTTGTAATAATCGTCTTTAGCCTTTTCAACCATTTTGTTTAAACTTAAATTCTTATATTCGCTTGTAACAGGCACTGAACCAGCCATATCTTCAACCAACTGGCTCATTGGTTTTATTGTTATTAATCCTGCGTCTGCATCTACAACGTTAATTAAAAGTCTTTGTTGAGGTTTGTAATTTACAATTTTAAATAAATTTGATGGTATGGTAAATTGTCTCTTGCTAGTAATTGTAGCTAAATAATTCATATGCAAGGAGATTATATAATAGCAAGGAATACTTGTCAATACAAGGAAAAAAATTACTTTTCTCTTTTCTTCTCACAAGAAACACACATTGTGGCCTCAGGAAAAACTGCTAAACGATCAGTATCAATCATCTTGCCACAGTCTTCACAAATTCCATACTTACCAATTTTGACTCTTTCGAGTGCTTTTTTTATTTGCTTTGATTTCCTATTTAATTCTTCTTTAATAGCCGTTACCCTTGCGTGTCCAAACTGTTCTTCAGCTTCAGTATCAGTTGCAGCATTGTCGAGATCTCTTGTTTTATCATTAAACGGATCTTCTGAGGAAATTTTCTTCTTGTTAATTTTTAAAGAAGCAAGTCTAGCGGTCAAAAAATCTCCAACGGGTTTTAATAAATTTTTGGGAAATGTGAGTTGTCTAGCCATCACGTTTTGATAGTTTAAATAATAACAAAAAACTAATAAAAGCAATAGTACCAGAAAATAAATATTCAAATTTTTGTGCGGAAAAAAAAAGTTTGATTATAAAAAATATACCTAAAGTTGCCAAACCTGAAAAACCTACCCTACCAGACTTGTACCAAGTAAAAGTTCTATAAAAATTGTCAAAAAGAAAAAATATAAAAATAGAAGTCAAACTAACCCAAAAGATGAGAAAGGATGAGAGATTGGAACGCATAATAGAATCGGTTAGATAAAACAATGACAACCAAGGTAAAATCGAAACAATTAAAGCATCAAGACTTTCAAATAGTTTTAATTTAAATCTAAAAATGACAATCAATTGCGCGATTGCTATTGTTAGTAGTGTAATCCAAAACCAATAGGCTACAAATAAATACTTCGAAAATAAAGTTCCAAGTAAAATACCTAGTACTAAAACAAAACCAGAATTAAAAATTTTTTCACTTGAATAATCATCTTTTAATTTCTTCCAATATAGGTAGAAAAATAAAAAAAATCCTAAAATATTTGCAATTACCATCGTAAAGATAATATCATATTAGTTACATGCTTGAAACACCACACGTAGCACTTGGAATTGCAATGGCAGTTAAAACTGGTAACCCTTGGGTTGCAATACCTTTATCGCTTGCTAGTCACTTTTTACTCGACAGAGTCCCACATTGGAATCCTCATTTTTATACTGAAACTCAAAAGTTTGGGCAACCTAAAAAAATTAGTACTTATATTGCAGTTGTTGATGAGATGATTGCCATTGCCTTGACTTTATTTATAGCATATAAGTTTATGCCTGATGTAAATAAATCTTTTCTTATTCTTATTTGTTCTCTCCTTTCAGTTCTTCCAGACCAAATTAAAATTCCCTACTTTTTCTGTAACAGGCGATTTGGATTAATTAAAAAATGGGTAGATTTTGAAAGGTCAATTCAAGTTGAAGTTGGACCTGTTTGGGGAATTTTAACCCAGACTATTGTTGTTTTAGTTTCTTTTTATTGGGTCTTTAGCTAAATTCTAGATTCTAGTCACTCGTTCTTAGCGCGCTCTACATATTCTCCACTTCGTGTGTCCACTCTAATTTTTTCTCCTACTTCTATAAATAATGGAACTTTAACATCAAGTCCATTTTCAAGCTTTGCAGATTTTAAAAAGTTACTAGCAGAATTTCCTTTTACTCCAGGGTCACAATCAGTAACTTTCAAAGTTACCTTAGGAGGAAGGTCAACTGACATGGCGCGATCGTTCCAAAATAAAATATTTACTTCCTCACCCTCCTTAACATAAAAAATATCTGTTCCTAAGATAGAAAGTGGAACTTCTATCTGATCATAACTACGAGGATCCATAAATGTGGCAACTTTGCTGTCTTTGTAAAGATATTGTAGACTTCTTTTTTGAAGATCAATTTTTTCAAAACTTAGGTTACTTGAGAAAGCGTGTTCAATGTTAGCTCCATTTTCAAGGTTAATACAATTAACTCTTACTGTTGCTCCTCCCCTACCCATTTTAATTAGGTTATATTTGGTAACCTTAAAAGGCTTTCCTTCATAAAGAAAAGCAATCCCCGCCCTTAAGTCTGTTGCATTCACATTTGCCATATTGTAGATATTATATCAGGCTCCGACGAAAACTACATTCTGAAGTTGTTTAATTTCATCTGAATATGTAGCAATTCGTCCTGATTGCATAGTTAATTCTTCATCAAACTTTTTGAACTGTCCAGCAATAGAATCAAGTTGAGTTAGAACAATATCTAGTTTGTTGTCTGTTTTATCAAATCTACCTTCCAAACTACTTAATTTATCATCTACTTGAGAAAATTTGTAATCCATTCTGATCCTTAATTTTTCAACTTCACTTAATTTTTTCTTGATCATTATTTAAATATATTCTTTGAAAAGAAAAGTGTCAATGATACAATATGAATCAAGATTCTTGGCTGGGTGGCGAAATGGCAGACGCGCAGGTCTCAAAAACCTGTGAGGATAACACCTCATGAGGGTTCGACTCCCTCCCCAGCCACCACGTTTAACGTGGTAATCGGTACGCTTAGCGTACCACAAAATTATTTTGTGTGTTTTGTGTCACGAGGATAAAACTTAATTCTATCTCCCTTGAAGAATAATGGAACTGAAGCAAGGGGTCCGTTTCTGTGTTTAGCTATATCTAAAACTATATTTTCATTATTGTCTTCATCTTCACGCCACAAAAACATAACCACATCTGAGTCCTGTTCAATGCTGTTATGAACGATAATATCGTTAGCTACAAAATTAGCATTTTTAGGTACTGTTGCATCATAAACCTTTTTAATTCCTTGAAATTCAATTGAACGAACTTCATCCCAATAAATATCTGATTGAGCAAATTTTCTTAATTCTTGATTTTTTAACTCTTTATAAATAGATAAAAGTCTATTTCTACCAATCCCATTTTCATATCTTTGAGTTCCACTATATGCCCAGTTCATTCTTTTGTGAAATTCTCTTGTGGTAATATTGTTTTGCTTTAGCAAAATTTTAATATAATCCCATATTTCTTTTGGTATTACATCATTATTTGGATTTTCTGTAATATTTTCCAAAAAGTTTATTGCTTTTTTGACTTGCTCTTTTTTATTACCAACACAACCTATATCATGCAAGAATTTTAATTGTTCGATTTTCCCTTGAACATAAACATTCCATATATCTTCATAGCCCACTTTTGATGTTTTCCCTATTTTAGATATTATTCCTAAACGCAATAACAAATGTTGAACTTGTTTTATCAAATCTTTATTCCCTGAGGCATAATAAACTGATACTTTTGACTTTTTACCAATTTGCGTGTGGATACAACCATCAGTAGCCCATAAGTGTTTTAAAAATAACTTAATTTTTTTGCTATTCAGCTCAAAAATTTGATCAGGAATAATCTTTTCTCTTGAATGTTGACCATATACTCCTAATTCCTCATCCAACCATTTTACAAGTGGATTTCTTTTTCCTCTAGCCAATCTTTCAGAAGCAGATAAATAAAGATGATACCAATTTTCTTGTTTTACAATTCTTGGAGTGATTGAGAACTCTTTAACAGCTGCTTTTTTAACAATTGAAATTAGTTTCATATCTGAATTTGTATAATGAATCGGTTGTCTTTTTACATAACAGCCATCGCCAATCATGTGTGCCAAAACAATCAATTTATCGTTGGATATGTTTGCTTTGCCAATAACAGATAAAATTCTCGGTATCGCTAATCTATCACCGATTTTTAATTCGTCAAGCCGTATCCAATTATTCAATTTTAAAAATTTATGATTAGCAGAAGCTGTTATTTCTCTACCACTCTTAAGAACTAATTTGTAAACCTTCTTTATCCCGCTAAAAAAGACTTTTGTTATTATTGATTCTTCCAGTTTTAAATTTGAATTCAATGTACTAACTTGAAGGTTATTTTTACCAATTAATGAATCGATTCGTACGCGTTTACCAGATGGATATAAAGTTATTAAACTATTTCCTAAAAGGCATCCAGATTCACGAAGGTCCGAAAGTTGGGGCTTTCTGGTTCCTCTCTGTTCCACTCCACGAGATAATTGTGATAGAGCAAGAACTGGAACTTTAAGCTCTCTTGCTAAGTTTTTAAGTCCTTGAGAAATTTCACTAACCTCTTGAACTCTGTTTTCTAAATTCCTGCTTCTAGCAAGTTGCAGATAATCTACAATTATTAAATCAAGTCCATGTTCTACTTGAAGACGTCTTGCTTTTGTTCTCATTTCTAAGATAGAAAGTGCTGGAGTATCATCAATGTAAAGGGATGCTTCAGCTAAGATCCCCATAGCATTTGAAAGTTTAGTAAAGTCATCCTCTGTTAATTTTCCGGTCTTTAACCTCCAAGCATCAATATCTGCTTGAGCAACGAGAAGCCTATCTACCAATTCTTCCTTGCTCATTTCCAGAGAGAAAAAGCCTACATTTTTTTTGTCAACTACGGCAGCGTTTTGTGCAATACCCAAAGCAAAAGATGTTTTACCAATAGAAGGTCTAGCTGCTAAAATAATTAAATTACTTTTTTGTAAACCAGCCAGAGCATTATCTAAAGTTTCAAATCCTGTTGAGATACCTCTTAAACCCTCCCCTTGTTTATGAAGCTCGTCAAGCCGATCAAAACTTTCAGCCAAGGTATCACGAACGGAAGTAAAAGCTTTAGTTAAATGTTTTTGAGTTAATGAGAAAACTTCAGATTCGGCTTTATCTAAAAGTTCTGCTGAAGAAACTCCCTCATCAGTTGAAAAATCCAATAAGCGTGAGGCTGCCTTCATTAAAGCTCTTTTAACGGCTAAGTCTTTAACTATTTTTCCATAATGTTCGACGTGAGCTGCAGTTGGAACTTTGTTAGCAACATCAGTTAAGTATGATGCTCCACCAATTTTTTTTAAATTTTTGTTTTTCTTTAGTTTTTCAGTAACTGTTAAAACGTCAACGGGAGATCTTTCTTCAAAAAGAGATAACATTGCTTCATATATTTCTTTATGACGTTCATCATAGAAGTCTTCAGAAAGTAAGAAGTCGGCAACAGCAATAACCGCATCTTTATCAAGAAGGAGTGCACCAAGGACACTTTGTTCAGCCTCAACACTGTGGGGTGGTACTCTAATTTGATTATTATCTTGAGCCATAAATATTTTCCCTTTGGAGCAGAATTTGTTAGAATCTAGAATCTAGTGACTAGAATCTAGAACAACGATCGTCGTCGGAGTTTCTTCAATAATTTCTTCCTTTTTAAGATTAAATTTGGGCATTTTTTCAACAGTCATTCCACTTTCTTTTAAAAACTTGTCTAATTCTTCTTGATTGTTTTGCCCAAAGGGTATTACATAGTAACTTTCAAGTTGTTGCATCATCACAATTGATGTTGCACAAACGGGTAGTAATAAAATATCAACATCACCCACTGCTGAAACTTTTGAATCGGCAAGTTTCTTAGTTAAATTATTTAAGTTACAAATTCTTAACCCATCTACTTCATAAATAAATAAATTTCCTTCCTCTGTTTGCAAGCCGATTACAGAAATTCCTGAAACTTCATATTCCCCCGCCCCTAAAAGCTCTTTTGAAGAAGTGCCGTCTGATGTTTCTATCGACACTCCATCTGGCTTTGAGTATAAAACACCAGTCCTACCTTTAATTCTAAATTCATTATTTTTAATTGTTATATCCATACTATATTTACCTTATCACTTTATATCTTAAAACTGAAATGTTGACAAGGGGGCACTTTTAACCGTATATTAACAAACGCTATGAGAAAAGAAACAATTTTAGCCATATTAGCGGGAATCTCTATTGGATTAATTTTTGCTTTTGGTAGTTGGAGGCTTATTAAAAACATAAAAAGAAATGTACCAGTTTCAACCTCCAGACCTACTCCTATACAAAAAACAGATTTATTTGTAACTTTAGACAAACTATCTAGCTTTGATGTAATTGTAGATAAAGAATACAGACTTACTGGATTAACCAATCCAAATTCAAACGTTTTAGTAATAACTGAGGAAAAAGATTTTTTAACCAAATCAAATGCAAAGGGCTCTTTTGAAATTATTGTAACTTTCCCACAGAATTTAAGTGAAGTTAAAATTAATGATACAAAAATAAACCTAGTTTTTTCCTCAGAATTTAAAGAATTAGGTGCCACTTCCTATGTTGGAACAGTTACAGATATAACAGGGGGTACAATTCAAATTAAAGATCCCCAAGGTGAAATTAAACAAGCCTCAGTAGAGGATGATACAAAATATATAAATACTTTGAAAAAAAATATTGAGGTCAAATCAACTGACCTTGCAATTGGAGATTACATTGTTGCCATGGGGTTTATTAATGGCAACAAAGTTTTAAAAACCAAAAGAATTTTAATAACTTCTCCAATGGAAGAAAATAAGTTTGAGGCTAAATTAATAACAATTGAAAAATTAACCAAAACAAAAATTAATGATATTACACTACCCAAAAAATGGGTTGGACCCAATGTTAAAGATTTAGAAATTGGACAAAAAATAATTGTTACAGGAAAAACAGAAAACGACATTTTCTCTTTGCGAAGTATTTTCGTTCCGGATCTAGTAAGGTGAGACCTTAAAAGTTAATCTGTAAAAAGGTCTCACCTTAACAGAAGTTAAAATTTGACAGGACGATATTTCTTGATATAATACATTTTACATTTAAATAAATTCGTTACGAGCTTCAGTCACGCGAAGCCAGAAGCAGGTCAAAATACCTGACGCAGGGAAAAGCGTAAAAAGACACCAACCATTGTCACCGCAAAGTAGAGATGGAAATAAAAAATATTTAAGGCGCGGAGAGCGTCTTTTTTGTTTTTTGTGATATATCTCGTTTGATCTGACAAACGGGATTTTTATTGTGTTAATTTTGATTTTTGATTTTTGAATTTTTAATTATTATGGTGGGTGTAGTGTAGTTGGAAACACGCAGGCCTGTGAAGCCTGAATCAGGGGATCATTCCCCCTCCCCCACCCAAAGAAATGGTGTATCAATGAATCAATTCATTGATACAGAAATGAAGGTGAAAAACATAAATACTACTGAAATATTAAAAACTTTAGTCTCAATCCCCTCTTGGGTTGATGGTAAAACCAATGAAATAAAGGTTGGCAATTGGATAGTGGATTTTTTGAAAGAAAATTCTAAATTAAAAGTTACTAAACAAAATATCGGAAACGGCAGATTTAATATTTTGGCTCAAAATTCAAATAAAATTGATGTTTTGGTAACTGGACACATGGATACAGTACAACCAAATTCAGGATGGACAAGAAATCCTATTAAACCAGAAGTTGTAGGAAACAAACTTTATGGACTAGGAACAACAGATATGAAATCAGGTATCGCAATAATGCTTTATCTCACAACTTTAGCGAAGTTAAAAAACAACGCTGGATTTTTATTTTATTGCGATGAAGAATATGATTTTTTGGGAATGAAGTCTTTCATCAAATATTGCAAGGTCAGACCTTGCAATATTAAGCCAAAATTAATAATTTCTCTTGACGGAGAAGGACTCCAAATTGAAAATTCCTGCAGAGGCTTGATTGAGTTAAAAATTAAAGCACAAGGAAAGGCGGGTCATGCAGCCAATCCAAAATCAGGAATTAATGCAATCACTGAATCTTTCAAAGTTATTAATAATCTTAAGAAATGGCTTAAAACTTTTAGATCAAAGGAACTTGGAAACTCGACGTTAAACATTGCTTATATAAACGGAGGTGGTGATCAAGGTAATATAATTGCCGAAAAGTGTGAATATATTGTAGAAATTCGAGTTGCTAATGAAAATTTAGATGCAACTAAAGTTAAAGATTTTATAATCAAAGAATCTGAAAATCTTAGTCTTAAAATTGATGAAGTTAAAGTTAGACATGATTTAGGCAATTGGATTACCAAAAAGGAAGATTTAAAAGAAATTATTAAAATTTCTGATAATAAAAATGTTAAAAGTGCAAAAAAGTCAGGTTATATTGACATTCAAATGCTTTGGCAAGAATTTAATAAAATTCCAACTTTCTCTTTTGGGGCTGGAGAAAAAGGTATGTCTCACAGAGCTGATGAATATGTGCAGATATCAAATATTAATAAGGCTCAAAAGTTTTTTGAAAAATTACTAACAAATAAAATATTATCTGTAGTAAAATAAAATTATGTCAAATAATTTACAAACATTAAAAGGATTTAGGGACTTTTTGCCCAGTGAAGTATATAAACGAAACTGGGTTAAGGATATTATGGTTAAAACGGCTGAACGCTGGGGATACGAACCAATTGAAACCCCCACACTTGAGTCATATTTTCTATTCAAAGGTGAGGTTGGTGAAGATGAAAAAATGTTTTACAAGTTCAAGGACTTAGGCGATCGTGATGTAATGCTTCGTTATGATCAAACAGTTCCAACATGCAGGTTTGTTGCGAACAATCAAAACAGTTTGGTTTTTCCTTTCAAACGTTATCAATTTCAATCTGTATTTAGAGCTGAAAATACTCAAAGGGGAAGATACAGGGAATTTACGCAATTTGATCTTGATATTTTTGGTGTTGCTGGCCCTACTGCAGATGCTGAGGTTATTGCCGAAAACATTGACACATATCTTTCGATCGGTTTTAAAAAACCCGTAATCATATTTAATAACCGCGATCTCATGAAAGGTGTCCCCTACGAAGCAATTACGGCCATTGATAAATTGAAAAAAATAGGGCCAGAGGGGGTAATTTCCGACATGGTCAAAAAAGGAATTGCCAACTCAAAAGCTAAAGAATACTTAAAATTTGTCTCTCAAATAAAACCAGATGAAACTATAAAAACAATTATTGAATATTTAGAGAAGTCAGGTTTTAGTCGTGAGTTCTATCGCTTCGAACCCACTCTTGCCAGATCATTTTCATATTCCCAGGGTCCAATATGGGAAATCGTCATCGAGGATTACAAAGTAGGCTCTGTTGGTGGTGGTGAACGCTACGACGGGATGATGAAAAGATTGACAGGTCTTGATATACCCGCAACAGGAATAGCTTTCGGATTCGACAGAACAGTTGAAGCAGCGGATGAATTAGGATTAATCAAAGTAAATAATGTTAATACTAAAGTTTTAGTAACTGTTTTTTCACCTAATTTATTGGATGAATCTTTAAAGACAGCAAGGTTTTTAAGACAAAATAATATTAAAACTGGGATTTATCCTGATCCAAACGTAAAGCTTGATAAACAACTAAAATATGCAGATAAAAAACAAATTCCATACGTAATTATAATTGGTCAAGACGAGGTAGAAAATAAAGTAATTACCTTAAAAAACTTGCAGACAAAAGAACAAAAGAAAGTTACAATAGATGAAGTATGCAGATTACTCCTCGTGTAAAAGCTTACATTATGCTCCTTGGAGTTGCCCTAATTTGGGGAATTGCAGGTCCAGTTATTAAACTAACTTTAGTTGGTATTCCCCCACTACTTTTCATTACATATAGATTTGGAATTGCAACATTGGTCGCATTGCCTTTTTTAATACCCAAACTCTATAACTTGAAAAAGAATTTTTGGTTACTTCTTCTGTATGGTTTTTTAAATTCAACTGCCACCTTAGGATTGTTGTTTTGGGGAACAGATAAAACAACTCTTCTTGATATGAGTCTTCTTTCCCTTTTTGGTCCGCTTTTGATGGTTACATTGGGAGCCTTTTTTTTGAAAGAACATGTGACTATAAAGGAAAAAATAGGGATTGCTATCGCTTTTTTGGGATCCCTTATTATTGCCCTTGAGCCAATTTCACATAATGGCCAAGGAGAACAAAGATTAATTGGAAACCTTTTAATATTTGGTTCTTTAATTTGTGGTGCAACTTCTGCACTTTTGGTTAAAAAACTAATGAGGGAAAATATTCCCCCATTTTTTTTAGTTAATTTTTCGTTTGTTGTCGGTTTTCTAACCCTTTTGCCTTTTTTATTGCTTTTTGAACCATTTAGCATTTGGCATTTAGCATTTGGCATTGCGCCCAAATACCATTTGGGCGTTTTATATATGGCATTGATATCTGGAACACTTGCCTATGCACTTGATAACTTGGCTCTAAAAACAATTGAGCTTTCTGAAGCTGCACTTTTTGCCTACATTCACCCAGCCATCTCTGCAATCGCAGCTTTAGTTATTTTAGGTGACAAGGTAACTATACAATTAGGACTAGGTGCAGCAGTTGCAATTTTTGGAGTAGCCATTGCCGAGATCAAGAAAAAAAGATACAATACCTGATATGAAAACTGCAATTCATCCTAAATGGTTTAAAGAAGCAAAAGTTACTTGTGCTTGTGGAAATACATTCACTGTAGGTGCTACAACTGAAGAAGTTCGTGTTGATGTTTGTAGTAAATGTCACCCTTTCTATACTGGACAAATGAAATTTCTGGATACTGCAGGTAGAGTTGAAAAGTTTAAAACAAGAGTAACAGGTAAGGCTACCAAAAACATCAGTAAGGCCGACAAAAGAAAAGCTAAAAGAGAAAAAAGAATTCAGGAAGAACTAAATAGACCAGACACACTTGAGGCTCTTCGTAAAAATGTATCCAAATAATCAAATAGTATATTTAGAAATTCGCGGTGCTACTGGTGGAGACGAAGCCAAACTTTGGGGACAGGACCTACTTCGTATGTATTCTAGATTTGCAACCAAGAAAACCTGGAAACAGTCCCAAATTGATGAACTAACCTTAAAAATAACAGGATTTGGAGTTTTTGATGACTTAAAAAATGAATCAGGAGTTCATAGAGTACAAAGAGTACCAACAACTGAGAAAAGAGGAAGAATCCACACCTCAACTGCAACAGTAGTAGTTCTGCCTGAAGTTAAAGAAACTGATGTTAATATTAACCCAAGTGACCTGGAATGGCAGTTTACAACAGCTGGAGGTCATGGAGGACAGAATGTTAACAAGGTGTCTACGGCTGTCAGACTACGGCACATACCAACTGGTATTGTGGTCCAATCAAGAGAGGAAAGATTTCAAGAGCAAAATAGACTCATAGCTCTTTCACTTTTAAGATCCAAGCTTTGGGAAAAACAAGAAGAAGAGAAATTAAAAACTATTGCAGGTTACAGAAGTGCAATTGGTAAAGGCATGAGATCTGAAAAGATAAGAACCTATAACTTTCCACAGGATAGAATTACAGATCATAGGTTAAAAAAATCCTGGGGCAACCTTGAATCAATTGTTGAAGGAAACTTAGAAAAAATAGTTGAACTTACAAAAAGTTTAATATCTTAAGACTTTCAATTACTGATGAGTTCCCAGTATTTGTCAATTTGATTCTTCCATTGAATGAATTATAAAGAGGGGTTAAAAATTCATCAGCCCAGGAGGGGGTTAAGACTTCAACTCCTGTAAAATCAACCTCAATCTTTTCATTTTCATTCACTTCTCGTAATGTTGGATTAAAGGCAAGTGACGCCTCCTTACCAGCAGGCCTTGAAACCAGTGTTGTACCAAATTTATTAAGGTTAATTACCATATTTTAATATTCTACAACAGCCAAACAACCTCGTATAGGTTCACTTGTTTCCTCAACCTCGATATCAGTATTATTATTATCAAGATTTATAGCAGAGTCCCCTGTTTGAAAAAATAACTTTATAGGGTTTTGGGTTACGACATTGCGAACAAATTTTAAACCATTACCTCGACTTTCCGGAGCTCTACCTGAAACTGTTTCTGTAAAGGCGACAATTAAAGCTTCATTATGACTAGATAAGCTAGGGATCGTCTTTTTCAAGGTCGCAAGGATACCGAGACCTCTATCAGCAAGTACTATCCTTTTTTCTGATAAAGAATATGCAAAATATACCCCCAAGATATCAGGCCAATTACCTAAATTATGATCAAACGAATTATTTCCAATCTCTCCAATAATGGCCGATATCAAAGACGATAAGTTTGAGTTTAAATCCTTAATTAAATTTGCCTGAAAGTGTTCGAGCCTTGCCTGAAAAACATCGCGAGTTTTACAAAAATATTCTGATTCAGGTTCATATCCTAAATTGCTTGTAGCCCATTTTCGAGCAACTGCCAATTGATCATTTATAAATAAATTAATATCAGATATTCGATAATATCGATTTCCATGAGGCTTAATACGCACTGAGGAAAATTTTCCATTTTTATCCCATCTACGTAAGGTATCAATAGAAACACCCAGTAATTTTACTGCTTGCCCAATTGAAACTAAACTTTTATCCATCTGTCTATTATATACTATCTATGCAAATATTCCTAAATCTATGCATTTTCTGCAACCTTGAATCCACCAAAAATCTAAATTCTAACTCCTAGATACTAGTTACTAGTTTTATAGCTTCCTCAAGTTGTTCGTCAACAGTGGTCTCTGAATTATCCTCAACTTTAATATCTGGAGTTATCCCTTTTTCATTTACCCACACGCCCTTCGGCGTGAGCCATTTTGCAGTTGTAATATGAAGTGAACTTCCTTTTTCAAGTTGTAGTGGTTCTTGAATTGTTCCTTTACCAAAAGTAGTCTCCCCTATTAATTTATAACCCTTAACTTCACTTAATGCACCAGCAAGTATTTCGGAGGCAGAAGCACTACCTGCATTAATTAAGATTACAACTTTTTTATTTGTAAAGTTTCCAATCCTATCTGTTTTAAAATCATTTTTGACCAAACCCCTGTCTTCAATAACAACAACTGAGCCTTTTGTTAAAAACTCTCCAGCAATATCAACCGAGCCCTGTAAATATCCTCCAGGATTATTTCTAAGATCCAAAATTATCCCTTCACATTTAGCATTTAGCATTTGGCATTTAGCATTGATGGTAGCAACTGCTTTGTTCCATTCAGTATCAGTATCTGCACCAAATTTCAAAAGTTTAATGTGCGCAATTGTGTCATTTTCTCCTGCCTGCGCAGGTGAGTCTATAAATTTTACAATGACCGAAGGCACGTCAAGTTTGGCTCTTTCTACAGTAACAGTAATTGGTTCATTTGACCCATCTCTTAAAAGAAGTAATGTTACCTTAGTATTTGCCTTCCCTCTAATAATTTTAACGGCATCGCTAAGTGTAATTCCTGAGGTTCCTGTATCAATCTTTTTAACTTCATCTTTAATGCCAACAATAAAATCCCCAGCTTTAATTCCAGCCTTTTCTGCTGGTGAACCAGGCAGTGGAGCAATAACTGCTAAATTCTTACCCTTAAACCCTATTTGAATTCCAACACCTTCAAATGAACCAGAGAGATCTTCTTCAATAACTTTATTTTCTTCAGGGGGAAGAAAAGCTGTGTATGGATCGCCCAAGGAAGCCACCATACCAGAAATTGCACCATAGACCATTTTTGATATGTTTACTTTAGACTTGTCATAGTATGAAGAATCTAGTGTATCCCAAACTCTCCAAAAAAGAGAAAAATCTACATCACTTCTATTTTTGGGAATTTCTCTTGAAATTTTAACTTTTGGAAAACTAGCGCTTTCTAATCTAAATCCATTAAAACCTAAAAAATAACCTGAAGAAAAAATTACTCCAATTAAAATAACAACAAGAATTGTTTTACGAACGGCAGGAAAATTCATTAGTATGGTAGTAAGGCCAAAAATCGAGCCCTCTTAACCTCAGATGCTAATTTACGTTGATGTTTTGCACAAACTCCGCTTCTTTCCCTTGAGAATATTCTTCCCCTGTCCGAAAGATACTTTGCCAAGTTCTCATAATCCTTGTAATCAGGATCCTTTTTAGCATCGCAAAAAAGGCACCTTGTGGAAAGTGGTCTTTCTTTAATTATTTTTCGTCTTTGTTTTAGTTTTGCCATTTATTCTTAAAATGGAATATCATCAGACACTTGCTCTTCTGGTTTAACATTTTCCTTTTTGTCATTTATTTTTTCAACAGGCTCTGTCAGAGGTTCATCTGGAACATTAAATTCACTTGATTCTGTTGGCTTAGAATCCAATAAAATCATATCGTTTATAACAACTTCCGATATATATTTTGTTACTCCCTCCTTATCTTGATAACTTCTGTTACTTAGTCTTCCTTCTACATATACTTTTCTACCTTTTTTCAAAAGTTGCCCACAAATTTCAGCTAATTTATTCCAAGAAACAATTCTTGTAAAATCAGCTTCGTCTTTTTTCTCACCACTATCTGTTGTCCAGCTTCTGTTTGTGGCAACAGTAAAAGAACAAACTGCCATACCAGTTCCTGTATATTTTAACTCAGGATCTCGGGTTAGATTGCCAATTAGTTGTACTTTGTTGAGTGATTTCATATTATACTTTTACAATCAAAAATCTTAAAATAGATTCTTCAGTTTTTAATTTTACGTCAAAAGGTTTAACTGATTCAACTGGTAATTCAAGTGGAATATGAAGATAAGCTCCTTCTTTATTTTTCTTTATTTCATGAAACATTTCTTTTACTCCCCAGTCTTCGACTTTATCCATCTGACCTTTAAATAATTTAACAATCTTTTCCAAAGACTCTAAAACAGCCTTCTTCTTGGCAGAAGTTACTTTGCCTTCCAAAATTAAAGTTAATTCATAGTTTTTCATAACTTGAGCTAGTATACTAAGAACCAATCTTAAATTCAATAACGTCTCCATCACAAACTATATAGTTTCTTCCTTCACTTCTTACTTTACCCAATTCTCTATTTTGTTTCCAGCCTCCATTACTAACAAAGTCATTAAAATCACAAACATCAGCTTTAATAAATTTATTACCAAAGTCAGTATGAATTACTTGGCTTGCCCTGACGGCTGGCCAGCCAGACGGAAGGGTCCAAGCCCTAACTTCTTTTTCTCCTGCTGTTAGAAAGGTTATTAAACCCAATGTCTTAAATGCTCTTTGAATTAGTTTATCCAAAGCAGAAGAATCGGTTCCCAATTCTTTCAAATATTCTTTTTGTTCTTCTACGGGTAATTCAACAAGTTCAGCTTCAATTTTTGCACAAACAGCAACAACTTGATCTTTTTCTAATCCAAGCTCTTCTGCATATTTAGATTCTAGATTCTGACTACTAGCCACCTCTCCCTCGTCAATGTTTAAAACAACCAAGAAAGGCTTATTTTTAAAAGATGGGGCATCTGGATGCTCTAAATCTGCAAGATCTAATTCTAATTTAAGTATTTCTAGGTCAGACTTGGGGTCTTTTACTCCTTGCTTGATTATGTCTGGATCTGAAAAGGCACGTAAAACAAAACAAATAGCCGTCACCTCTCTAATATGATTTAAGAATTTATTCCCCAAACCCTCGCCTTTACTGGCTCCTTCAATTAAACCTGCAATATCAACAAACTCACAAGTTGCAGGAACAATGGGAGCATTATTATAAATTGGACTTAATTTATTTAATCTTTCATCTGGAACTGGAACCACTCCTATATTTGGTTCTATCGTAGCAAATGGAAAATTAGCAACATATGCTTGTTGCTTTTTTAAAAGAGCATTAAACAGTGTGGACTTGCCCACGTTTGGTAACCCCACTATCCCTACAGATAAACTCATTTAGTAACTCCTTTATTGACTTTGTTTTTTTGCATTGTTATACTTCTATTACAAAAGACGAGGGAGAGACCGGTTTCGGCTCGAGCTCGTTTTTTTACATTTTAGGAATTATACAGAATGGTTCAATATTTTTATAGAACCGCATTTTCTTTTCTTTTGCTAATTGCGGTAAATGCCACAATTTAGAATCAAGTAATTTAATAATTTTGTCTTCATATGTACCAATTTTAAATGTTTGTTTCTTTATAAGCCTTAAATACTTACATTTTGCTGCATAAGCGAAAAGGTCGGCTAACTGTTCTTCTGTGTCGTGATTTATTTTGGTTACAAATGAGATTGAGGTTAATAGTTCTTGAATAGTTTTATAATTAATATCAATTTGTTTATTCCCTGGTGATAAAAAATATGAAAAAGTGTTTAGATAATATCTATCTTTTTCGGCAGTTGCTGATTCAATATTTATTTTACCTTTTGCATTAGCAATACCTAAAAGCCAAGTTACAAAATGTAAAAAAATCAAATTACTCGTTTCTTTCTTTTTAGATTTATTCTTGTTGAATATCGAGAAAGAGCCTTCATTCCTAGCAATTTCTCTTGAATGGAAAACAACATCTGTATGCCCCCAATATTTAAATTTAATTTGATCTGCCTGAATTTTTAATAAATCTCTCTGACTTTCTTCAACTGTGCAACCAGAAAGCACATACACCTCAGATTGCTTACTTATCGGATTTGCTTGACCAAGTTCATCAATAAACAATTCATAATATTTCGACATAATTTATTTTAACAAGATTTAATAAATTACTTTTGAAGACAAAATTATTTAGCTTTCGTGAGGGATTATTAGTAATGTCAAAATAATAATTATAGAACCTAAAATTAATGGAAGTATTGATTTAATTCTATGAAGTTTTTGTTCTTTGATTTTTGGTAAAAAATCACTTGCCCCTAAATATAAAAATACTCCGGCAGAAACAGCCATTAAAGAACCGTTTAAATAATCGTTACTATTAAAGAAGTAAACAAGAAAAGCTCCAACTATTGTTGTTAATGATGAAAAAATATTAACTAAAAGAATCTTAGAGTTTCTCCATCCTGCTTTTAATAATATTCCAAAATCACCTATCTCATGAGGAACTTCATGTAAGAATGTTGAAAGGGCTGTGATTAATCCCAAGTTTGGACTAATCATAAAACTTGCCCCTATTGCAACACCATCAATAAAATTATGAATTGTATCACCAAATATAACAAGACCAACTGAAGAGTCCTTAACTTCATGATGATCTTCACCATCTCCGTGATGATGAATGCCAAAAAACAAATGCTCAAATAAATAAACTCCTAAAAATGAAGCTAAAACTATCCAGTAGGTCACCTCACCAATTTCCTGTTCAGATTCTGGAATCAAACCAACTAATGAAACTGTAACCAAAACTCCAGCAGCAAAAGGAACAGAATATTTTTCTAAAATTGAGGATAATGTCCTATTAAACAAAAAAATTACACCACCAAAAAGGGCAATTAAACTTCCCAGAAGTGCCAATAAAAATAAATTTATTGTTTCATTCATAAGCTTCACTCATGCTTTTTTATGATCATAAGACTAAGGTAAGTGATACAAGAATCATAATTAATCCAAAACCTGCACCGAGTATTGTTGGTAAATTGGCTCCTGTTACAGGAACTGGCGCTGTTGTTGCGGTCCCAGAACCTGTTGCTTTGGTTGTGGAAGTTGGTGTAGCAGTTTTAGTTCCACTTGAAGATGTTCCTGTTGCTGTTACTGTAGGAGTTGCGGTATTAGATGATATTGAAGTAGATGTTGAAGTCGAGGTAGGCGTTGTAACAATGTCTGCACACGAAATTGTAAAATTATCAAACTTTGCGGTTGTTGCTGGAAGAGGGTTGCCAGTTACCGGCATAGCAATGAGGTTGATAATCAAATCATCAGTTAGTGTGGTTGTAAAAACAATTAATTCTGTAAAACTCGACGACGTAGATAGTTTATATGAAGTTGTAATTTTACCCGACTTTCTTTCAACCTTAAAGCTAACACTGTCTGTCCCATTAATTGTCACAGATTTGTTTTGGTTCCCCGGAACAAAATTGCTAGCCACGTTATGCACCTCTTGTTTAATATTTCTTCCAACTGTAACTATTTTTGATCCGTCTGAACTTACTAAGCTAAGTGTTCCAGTAACCGCCCCTGTCCCCGTTTTAGTAAGAGTGGGTAGATCAAAAGTAATCGTAAAATCTCCTGTTATATATTTGTTACTAGTAATTTTAGATCCAGTTTGTTGCCCTGATGTCACATCGAGAACTAATTGACCAGAAGACACTTTTGCATCTCCAACTTTGCTCCATTTAGTTGAATCAATTGTGCTATCAAAAGTATCAGAAAAATTGTCTGAACAGGTCATTGTTCCAAAAGAAGGTGTTGTTGGTGTAGCTAGATTTTGACATTTTGTCAGATCTTTGGTCCAACTACCACCAGCCGTAGGGCAACAAAAATTATCATTTCCACAAACTTCAGTTCTTCCTGCCAAAATACACCTAGACTCTTTAGGGGTATTATCTCCCTCAGGTGGATTACAATTGCGTAGTAAATTTGGATCTGTCGTAGCACAATCTTGGACTTCTGGACATTGAGCTTGTTGGGCCTTTTCTCGTACGTCCTGTTGTTGTCTAACTAATAAAATACCAGCAATTATTCCTAAAGATAAAACAACAATACCAATTATTGCACTTAAAATTTTCCAATTAACTTTAGCCTTCCCTTTTGGGCTGGATAAACCTACAACTTTAATGTCCCCTTCTGCCATAGATTAATAATGTCACATTTTAGGTCTTGAAATCAAGGGCCTAAATCTATTAAATAACATAAGTATGGCAACAAAATATAAAGATTATTTTGACAGAATGATACTTACCAACAAATCAAAATTTGATGATTTTAATAAACTGTATAACCAATATATTAAAGACCAAGGCAATCTCCAAGATAAATACAACACCGAAGGTAAGAAAATATTAGAGATCATTAGAGAATGGGAAAATAAACTCTGTTCACAAACTGAAAAGGCTGGTTTTGGAAATTATACTACAAATTTGTCTGAAAAATTTATGCAAGAAGTTAGAAAAACATATCCCTTAATTGATTATATCGGGGTCATAGTTCCCAAATTTAAGATTAACAAAATTAATTTTTAGTAAATAATTTTTATTCTTCCACCTCCAAAGGTTACTTCAAAAGTGTTTAATGATTTTACCTGAACTCGATAAAGATTATTGTTTGCCCAAAAATTTAAACTTCCCGAATAACTTTGGGTTAGATCTGCTTTATTTGAAATAGATACTTCACTCCCATTTACAGCAATCCCATGAGTTACATCATATAGTCGGGCATAAACCGTTCCATTACCATGTGCCACTTTTAAAGAAGCCGACCATGTTAAATAAGGTGTCTTGCCATAATCCGCTGTATTTAAATAGAACTCAGTTCCAGGAGCATCGTACCAAGAAGATGATGTGGTTGTTATCGGTCCTGTTATTGGAATATAGGTAGTTTGGTTCGTTTTAGTAACTGTCACTGTTGGAACGGGTGTTATAAAAACTGTTTTAATAACTTCTTCAACTTTAGTTTCAGCAGGAGCGGAGCTTGGAGTAACATAAACAATTTCTTTTGGTTTTTGATAAAAAAGTAACCAAAAAAAGCCACCAATTAGTAAAATTGTTAATACAAAATTAATATAAACTATTATTTTCATTTAAGATTTAATCCTAAAACTTCATCAAAAGAAACTGCTAGATCATATTTATCTCTTGATGGTATATTTGATTTTAACACCTCAAACATTACAGCCATGGCCTTGCTTGTATTTAAGTCGTCGTTAATCGCTTGATTAAACTTATCTCTAAATTCTAATATTTTATTATTCTTTTCTTCAGAAAGTATTGTTCTAGCCGTAGTCTGTAGACTGTAGACTGTTTGTTGTAATCGTTTCAAACCTTTTGAAGCACCATCTAGTGCTTGCCATGTAAAATTCATTGGCTTTTTATAGTGTGCCCCTAAGTATAAATACCGTAGAGCAAGAGGATCAAAACCTCTCTTCACAATATCTGATATCGTGTAAAAATTACCCAATGATTTACTCATTTTAGTCCCATCTACTGTCAAAAATGCAGAATGTATCCAAAATTTACTAAAAGGTTTCTTACCAGTTGCACCCTCACTTTGAGCAATTTCATTAGGGTGATGAATTGATAAATGATCTTCTCCTCCTGTATGAATATCTATTTGTTCACCTAAATATTTCATACTCATTGCAGAACACTCAATATGCCACCCGGGAAACCCATCTCCCCAAGGACTTTCCCAATGCATAGTATGGTTCACAAAGCTACCTACTCTTTTAAACCATAATGCGAAATCCGCATTATTTCTTTTGTTAGGATCAGTTTTTACTTCGTCCCTAACAGCTATACGTTTTTCACTAATTTTTTGACCAAGCATTTTTCCATAATCTGTAAACTTTGAGACGTTGAAGTAAACAGCCTCTTCTGTGTCGTATGCATATCCATTTTCAAACAATTTTTCAATTAACTTTATTTGTTCTTTAATGTGATCTGTAGCTTTACAAATTATGGTTGGGCGCAGAAAATTAAGTGCATCCATAGACTCGTAAAAACTTTTAGTAAAATACTCTGCGACTTCCCAAACTGTTTTACCTTGCTTTTTAGCCCCTTTTTCGAGTTTATCCTCACCGTCATCAGCATCAGATACTAAATGCCCTACATCTGTAACATTTTGAACATGATTAACTTTGTAACCATTAAATTCTAAAGTTCTTCTTAAAATGTCATCCATCAAAAATTTTCGGCCGTGTCCAATATGTGCATAATCATAGACAGTTGGTCCGCAAGTATACAATTTAATTGGCCTGCCCTGAGCAGAGCCGAAGGGTTCTTTCTTTTTGGTTAACGAATTATATAAATATAAATCCATGTTTTTATTGTAACATTTTATGAACTAAGTTTACCCACTAAAAAAGCTCCCTTTGGGGAGCTAACTAAAACACTAAAGCGCTCCCCTAGATCAAGGAGCTACAACAAGCAAATTTAATACTTAATTTCATATATTTATTTTACAATCCTCAATATTTAGCTGGAATAGTTATACTTCCTGATCTTGAAACTGTTGCATAAAATATTTCCATGTTTATATATTAAATCAAACTTGTACTAAAATCAACCGCTTGGGGGAACTGGTTTTTCGACACGGGTAGTTTGTTTCTGTGCGGATTGTTTTTGACCAAACATCTGACGGCCTTTTTTAGAAATAGGTTCGATCAGTTGATCAGTTACGGGTTGCGAGTTACGAGTACGAACAGCTTCAATTTGAGCTTTTAAAACATCTTTTTGTTCATACGAAAGTTCACTAAATTCTTCTAAGGGAACGTCTTCTCCGTTTTGAATTCTCTCCATTAAATCTTTGAAAAGTTTTTCGCGTCTTATATCTTTGAGTTCTGATTCAAGGGCTTGCAAAGTCCTACCTTCGCTCTCAGTTTTTTGTTTCTTATATTCTTCTTCTTTCTGTAAATCCTGATGCGTATCAGGATCTGACTTTGTTTGTTCCAAATCTGCCATCTGTTCACCCGTAACCTGTGCCCTTGCAGTTTTTAGAAGTTCTAATGGTTCATCACTAAAACTTTTGGCAGGTTTTTTATTCATAAATTTATTTATAATTCTCTCCGACCCTCAAGAGCCTGAGTTAATGTTACATCATCAGCATATTCTAAGTCAGCCCCAGTTGGAATTCCCATCCCTAATCTGCTAATAGTCAATAGTCTACTGTCTAGAGCTAATTCTTTAATTTTTTTGTTTAAATACATAGCCGTTGCTTCGCCTTCCATTGTTGGATTTGTAGCAATAATTACTTCTGTGATTAGTGACTGGTGACTTGTGATTCGTGAGAGCAAACTTTCAATAAAAATTTCGTCCGGCCCAATGTTATCGAGTGGGTTAATTGCCCCATGAAGCACATGATAAAGGCCTCTGTATTTACCACTTCTTTCAAAAGCAATTAAGTCAAGTGGTTGTTCTACTACTAAAATTGTTGTTTTGTCGCGCATCGCGTCTGAACAGATATTACAAGGGTCAGTTTCTCCTACATTTTTACAAGTCGAACAAAGTAAAGTATTTTTTTTCAAATTTGTTAAATTTAGACTAAAATCATCAAGTTCTCTTTGTGGAACATGAAGTAAATAGTATGTCAGTCTTTGCGCTGACTTTGGTCCAATTCCTGGAAGTTTCTCAAACGATTCAATAAGCGAAGAAATAGCCTTTGGTATTTTCATGAAGTTACTTTCCAAGTCCACCTAATAAACCTGAAAGTCCACCACCCATTTCCATCATTTTTTTAGCTGCTTCTTTTTGAACTTTTTTCATGACCTCATTAATAAGTTCAACTAGATCATTAAAATCTTGCCCATCTTTTTTAATATATCTGATCTTCTGATCACCAGTTACAGAAACCGACCAACCTTTTTTCTCCAAGGTTTCAATTATTTTTTCAAGCTCTTTCTGCAAAGCATTTGCCTGCTGGCGCATTTTGTTAAGTTCCCCCAATTGTTTAAATTTATCAAACATAAAAATAGTAATTAGATATTAGAAACTAGTGTCTAGATTCTAGCTACTGGAATATCTCCTCTGCTGCTGTCATTATATTTTGATTTAAACTTTCCGTCAACTCTGATTTTGCAGGAACATCAACTAACCCTATTTCAATGGTTATCTGTTTGGAAAGAATGCTTAAAATCGAATCTTCAATCAATTTTTTATTTTTGTTTTCTTCCAACTTGTCTTTATGAAATTTATAATAAACTGCCAATTTTAATTTATCACCATCTAAGTTTTTAAGTTGAGAGGAGCGAAGTAGGGCCTCAATTGAAGGACTAATTGGTTTAATGTTAGAAAGGATTTTGTTCCAAGTAGTTTCATCCATTACTCTTCCAGTTTACACCACTTGGTGAGGGCCACTTCAAGGGGCAGTTCTTCAATTGGAGTAACTTTATTAAATTCTTGTGCCCCAAGTATGTATTCAATTAAGGTTATTACCTTACTATCTTCAGTCTGCAAAAGTTTTTGCTGAAGTTTCTCTAGGATATCTTTTGTTATCCTGTCAATTCCATTACCCTCTTTAATCGCATCCTCTATTTTAGAAATAACATCTTTACTATTTTTTTCAAATAAACTTTTTATTAATTCATCTACATTGAAACTTCCTACATTTTTCAAAAAACCGCTATCTTTTGCATAAAGTTCCAATAATTTAACAGCATCTCTAAACGAACCTTCTGATAATTTAATAATCTGATCTAGTTCTTCGTTCTTAATTAACATAACCGACTTCGTAATAAACTTTTCTTTTTTAATTATTCGTTTCAGTGATCTTTTTGTTTCTTCAGTGGTTGCTTTGGTAAATTGAATTAAAGTAGTTCTACTTTTAATAGTATCAATCAATTTTTCTGGGTTGGTTGTAGCTAAAATAAAATAAACATGATCTGGAGGTTCCTCTAAAGTTTTGAGAAGTGCATTACTAGCCTCAGTTGTTAACATGTGAGCCTCATCAATAATATATATTTTTGCTTTGGCTTTTACTGGTGCAAGCCTAATTGTATCTCTTAAAACTCGTATGTCGTCAATTCCTCGATTACTAGCAGCATCCATTTCTATTACATCGATGTTTGACCCCTTTGTAATAGATATACATTGTTCGCATTTGTTACATATTTTTTTTGATTCACAGTTTATTACTTTGGCTAAAATTCTAGCAGCTGAAGTTTTACCAGTTCCTTTGGGTCCTGCAAATAAAAATGCATGAGGAATATTACCTGATTTGACAATGCTAGTTAAAGATTCTCTGACAGACTGCATATCAAGTTCTTCAATAGTCTGTGGTCTATATTTTAAGTAAAATGTCATTCTAGATGATGAACACCTAATAAATGCAACGCAGAATGTTCCACTAGCTCTAGTACTTTTTCTTCGATTAATTTATTTTCCATACTTGCTTCTTTAACAACTACAGGAAAACAAACAACAATTTCACCTAAATTAATTTTATCACTCGGAAATTTCATAGATTCAGAATTGACAAACGAAAAGACATTGTGTAATTTTGTATCTTTGTAATATTTCTTGGCTAAAATTTGCATTTCTTTTTCATTAACAAAAGAAACAATTACTTCTGAATCCGAAACAATTCCATGCTCAATAAAAAACTTTCTCAAAAAACTTTTTACTTTAACTGCACTAATTGGATAATTACTTTGTTTTGCTATTTTAACGTCTATCATGACAGTTTTGACCTCACAATTTCGGCTACTTTAGATCCGTCAACTCCAGGAGATTTTAATTTAACCTCTGCAATTACTCGACCTAAATCCTGTATTGTCTTTGCGTTTAACTGGCTTATTGAATCACTGATTAACTGATTTACTTCTTCATCACTTAATTCTGGTGGTAAAAATTCTTGTAAAATATTAAGTTCTTCTTGTTCTAGGGTAATCCTTTCTTCAATACCATCATGTTTACCCTGAGCTTGCCAAAGGGCTTCTATTGCATCTTTTCTTTTTCTTGCTTCCTTTCTTATAACATTTTGTTCATCTGTTTCTGTTAATTCTTTTTGTAATTTAATTTTTTCATAATTAAATTCGCTAGATAACATACGAAGTGTTGAAAGTCTAACACTATCATGTACCTTCATAGCCTCCCCTATTAGTTTTGTAATTTTTTGGCTAATCATGTTAATTAAAATTTGCCATAAAATGAAAATGCAAATGGTTAACTTCCAAAAGTTTGCCCCAATTTACTCTAAACTGAAATTCATCTAATTTTAATTCTTTTTGCAATTTAAGTGCGATATTTTTTGCTTCAATTAATAAATTGTCAGTAGATGATGTTATGTCTGCAATGTGATTTTTTGAAACAATTAAAAAATGTGTTTTCGCGGATGGTTTGATATCAGCAATCACAATAAAATTGTGAGTTTCTTTTTTAATATCAGATGGTATTTCTCTTCTTACAATTTTACAAAAAATACAATCATTCATATTATTTTATTTTTTTAATAACTTCCTCGAAATCTAGAAGTTCTGTTTTGTCTGAAGTGCGTTCTTTGTATTCAATTTCACCTGCCTGCGCAGACAGGTCTCCAGTTTTATCAGACACAACAAGTCTTACTGGAATACCGATTAAATCAGCATCATTAAACTTTTGCCCCGCAGGAACGTCTCTGTCATCAAACAAAACATCAATTCCAGCGTTTTTAAGTTTTTCATAAATATCTTCACCCTTACCACTTAACCCAATCAAATGAACCTGAAAAGGACTAATCTCTTTGTTCCAAATTATACCTTTGTTATCATGACTCACCTCTACCCAAGTACCCATAACCCTGGTTGGTCCAATTCCATAACTTCCAAACCAGATTGGTTTTTTCTTCCCGTCTTCATCAGTAAAATAAGCTCTCATTCTCTCTGCATACCAAGTTCCTAATGGAAAAATATTCCCCACCTCAATTGCTTTTGAACTTTTGTAATCTTTTTTATCCCCTTTCAACACTTCTTCATTAATTGCTTCTGGATCACCATCTCTCCAATAAATTGTATCTTCTCCAGCATCCGAAAGAACTTGAAACTCATGGGTAAACTTGTCAGTAAATACACCACCAGAAGCTTTGGTCACTTTAAAATTAAATCCTAATCTTCTAAAAATTTTCGAATATGCATCTTTTACTTTTTCGTAGTACTCCATCAAGTTTTCTTCAGTTGTATGAGCTGAATATAAATCTTTCATCATAAATTCACGTCCACGTAATATCCCAGATTTTGCGCGTAGTTCATTTCTAAACTTAGTCGAAAAATGATAGACGGAAACAGGTAAATCTTTATAACTAGTTATGTTTTTACGAAGAAGATCCATCACAATTTCCTCATGTGTAAATGAAAGTGCATATTCCTTCTGCCTTGGATCCGAAAGTTTATACATAATATCATTGGCCTTATCCCACCTACCAGTTTCATTCCAAATTTCTTTTGGATGCAAAAGTGGCATTAACATTTCCTGTGCCCCTATAGCATTCATTTCTTCCCTAATTATCTGATTAATTTTTGTAACAACTTTCCAGCCCATAGGCAATAGGGTCCAGCTCCCAGCCATTAATTGATCCATAAAACCCGCCCGGACCAAAAGTTTATGATTTATTGATTCAGCGTCTTTAGGCGCTTCTTTTCTTGTTTTAGGAAATAGTGATGATTGCTTCATATGAACTTATTGTATCACTTCATTGTCTCATTTCACCATGTTCTCAAGGAAGCCTGAAATGGAACCGGCAGAAATTAATCCTCTTATATCTTTAATAGTTATGGCCAAAATTAGCCCCAACAAAATTATCATACCAATAGAATGAATTGCAACCTCGACTTTTGGAATTACTTTTCTGCCTATAACTTTTTCTATAAAAATAAATAAAAGTCTTCCGCCGTCAAGAGCTGGAAAAGGCAAGATATTTAAAATTGCAAGATTAACTGAAATTATCCCTAAAAGATTAATTAATGGTAAAATTCCTGTTTTTGCAACTTCTGAAGTAATTGCAAATACGCCAACTGGACCTGAAATATCTTTAGGAGACTGCCCGTTAAACATATCTGTAAAAATTGTATAGAATCCAACTACAACATTTTTTCCCCAAAATAGGGCTTCCTTAAATCCATAATAGGCTCCATAAAAAGGCCTTTGCCAAACTGCTGGAAAATATATTTCAGTCGATGAAATTGTTACCCCCAAAGATCCTTCCCCTTGAGGAGGATTAATTCTCGGTACAAGACTAACTTTTCTATCACCCAAGTCAAGTGTAATTTTCTTGCCTTTCTTAGATTCGACTTTAGTCACAAATTCCGAAACACTTTTAACCTCTTCACCATCAACTTTTTTGACAATATCCCCAACTATCAATTTAGCTAGTTGCGCGGGAGAGTTTGTTGTTATATCTAAAATTTTAACTACTTCAGTATTTTTTGGTATTCCTGAAAAGGAATAGACAATCGCAAATGCAAATATCCCCAATAAAAAATTCATAATAACCCCTGCAACGATAACTGCTATCTTAATCTTCTTTGATTTATATACAAAGGCTCTTTCTTTTTTAGTTACTCCTTCTTCTGACATCTCCCCATGAAGTTTTACAAAACCCCCAAAAGGAAGAAGATTAATTGACCAAAGAGTTTCCCCTATTTTTTTACCGAAAATGCGAGGTGGCAAGCCAAATCCAAACTCTTCAACTAAAATTCCATTTTTCTTGGCAACAATGTAATGCCCAAACTCATGAACTATTACTAAAATAGAAAGAACTAAAAAGAAAATCAAAATTGACCAAAACATATTACAAGAGTATATTTAAAATATGTTAACTAAACAAGATTTAAATGCTATTGGAGGATTGGTTGAGGAAAAACTTATTCCAGTTCGAAAGGATATCAAAAAAATTCAAAAAACCCTCGACTTTACAATTGATCATTTTGATAAAAATAATATCAAAATTGTAGAAAATGTTAGAGATATTCAATTCCGACTAGATTATCCAGTCATGGATTATGTTTAAGTTTTTTCAAATTTGGAGTAAGTCTGCTTTTTTGGCTTCGCCCAAACTTTCTAATTTGGCAATATGAGAATCTGTTAATTCTTGAAGTGTTTTTTCATCACTAAACTTTTCATCTTCTGTAATCTCTTTACTTTCAAACTTTTTCTTTATTTCATGCATTTCATCAGCCCTAACTTGACGGATCATTACCTTACCGTTTTCAAGTTTAGAAGATAAGAGTTTAACATATTTTTCTCTGTCTTCAGTTGTCATTGGAGGAATTGAAATTCTAATTACCTCGCCATCGATCGAAGGATTAAAACCTAAGTTTGCTTCAAGTAGACCTTTTCTGATGTCCCCAATAATTGATTTGTCCCATGGAGAAATAACAATTTGAGTTGGGTCCGTAACTGTAATTGAAGCAAGCTCCATAACCTTTAAAAATTGTGTGCCGCCATATGCAGGGCAGACAATATTTTCAACCATTGCTGAAGTTGCACGACCAGTTCTTATTCCAGAGATATCAGAAGCCACAAGATCAACTACTTTTTGAAATTTTTGTATTACCGAAGGATCTATCATTCTTTGCCAAGTTCTATTCGAACTACTCTACCCAGTTTAATATTTTCCCCAGTTTTTGCAATAACCTCTTTAATTAAATCTCCTATTTTTTTGCTTGGGTCTTTGATAAATTCTTGTTTCTCTATCTCTTTTTCTCCCATTCCTGCAACTTGAAGAGCAATGTCTTTTCCTAAAGCTTCAAAAAGATCGTTTCTAGCTACAAAATCGGTCTCTGAAAATAGTTCAACTAAAACGCCAACTTTACCTGTGTGGTGTGCGTAAGTAAACACTTTTCCTTGTTTTGTTTCTCTTTCCGATCGCTTGGCAACTTTCTCGTAACCTTCTTTCTTCAAAATTTCTAGAGCCGTAGACCGATTGCCATTAGCTTCTTCAAGCACTTGCTTGACACGCATTACTCCAGCCCCAGTCTCTTCTCTTAATTTTTTGATCAAATCTGCATTTATCTTCATTTTTTTACTTTTGAAGTTTTTGGCACTTTTTGACCCTCAAGAATTGCTTGTTTGATATATTCCAAAACCAAATGAAGTGCTTTAGTTGCATCATCATTCATTGGTATAGGGAAATCTACCATGTTAGGATCTGAATTAGTATCAACAATACCAACTACTTTGATTTTCTTTCTATTTGCTTCATGAATTGCAGTTATTTCTTTTCTAATATCAACAACAATTAAAAGATCAGGTACTGCTTTTAAGTTTGTAATACCTCCAAAAAATCTCTCAAGTCTATCTTTTTCTCTTTCTATTAAAACTCTTTCTTTCTTTGTATATTTGGCATAATAGCCATTTATAAGTTTTTCTTTAATATCTGCAAGCTTGTCAAGAGATTTTTTAATTTGATTAAAGTTGGTAATTGTTCCACCAAGCCATCGTTCAGTAACTATGGAAATTCCTGTCTCCTTACCAATTTCCAAAGCTTTGTCTTTAGCTTGTTTTTTAGTAGCCAGAAGTAAAATAGTTTTGCCTTCTTGAATAGTTTTAGTAATTTCAGCCAAAGCAATTTCTAAAGATTCTTTAGTTTTAACCAAATCAAAGATATGAACGCCATCTTGTTCACCATATACAAACTCTTTTACTTTTGGATTCCAACGTCTAACCTGGTGACCAAAATGAGCACCACTTTCAAGTAAATCTTCTAATGAAATTTTAATAGCCATGGAGTGTATTTTAATTTAAAGATTAGAGTTTAACAAGTGCTTGTTTGTTTATTTTAATATTTTCCAGTGCAGACTTCCCCGCAGCATGAGCCAAGTAAATTGCAGTTTTAGCATCAGAAATTGCATTTTTATTCCCAATTTTACTAATTCTATATGCCAATTTTTCTAAACTTTGTGAGATCTTTCTAACTTCCATTGGAACCTCAATTGCATATTTTAGAGTTTTAGTTATTTCTTGTTTTCTCTTTTTATCTGTAGACGGTAGTCTATAAGCTATAAGCACCTTATCATACGCTTTCTTATCTTCCTCTGCCAATTTGGTTAGTTTCTCTTTTAATTCGACAACATTTTTATGGATCCTAATAATGTCTTTTTTATTTTTTTCATATTTTTCTTTACCCAAAGTTAAATTACAAACCATTTCAACTAAAGATGCCGCAAAAGCTCCTGAAAGTGCAGCCACAACTCCACCTCCAGGTGTTGGATTTTTACTCCCCAACTCTTTTTGAAATTGTTTTAAGGTTTTGGAATTGATTACTCCCATAGTCTCTTTTCTAATACTTGATCACCTTTAAAGGTTGAACCTTTAAAGGTTGTTCGAATAGCTTTTACAAGCGCTTCAAGCGGAATCATACCATAAATTTCTGAAGATTTGATCCCAACTCCTAAGTTTTTAGCTTCTTTTTCTATCTCTCTGTATGCTTTATCAAAGTTTGTTATTTCAAAATCAACCAAATTCATAGAAACTTGAGCCATCCCATCAACTTCAAAACCTAATGCTTTAACAGCTTTAAGTCCCCCATCTTTTTCTCTTATCTTTTTTGCAATTTCTTTTGCAATATTAACATCATTCGTTTCCAAATTAACATTATAGGCAACCAAATATTTCCTGGCCCCAATTACAACCGCTCCCGCAGTTGGATGTGGTTTATCTGGTCCATAATCAGGCTTACGCATAACTTTTTTAATCCCTTCATATTCTCCAACCCTGACATCTGCCAAGTTTCTATATTCCTCTTTTTTAGCTGAAGCTTCATACATAAAAACTGGAATTTTAAGTTCGTCTGCAACTTTTTTGGCTAGTTTATTTGAAAGTTTTACACATTCTTCCATCGAAACGCCTGAGACAGGAACAAAGGGAACGACGTCAACGGCTCCAATTCTTGGATGCTCGCCAACATGGGAATTCATGTCTATTAACTTTGAAGCTACTTTAATTGATTCAAAAACAGAATTCAAAACATCCTCAGGAGAACCTACTATAGTAAATAGCATTCTATTATGTGAAGCATTGTACTCAAGTTCAAACACCTTAACTGGTTTACCCTGAGCTTGCCGAAGGGAAGCATCAAAAATCGCATTTATAATTTTTTTATTTTTGCCTTCACTAAAATTCGGCACACACTCAACAATCTTTTGCATTTTTATATTATAACTTAAAATTCAATAAATTCTTTCTTTAGATCGTCCTTCAAGTATCTCTTGTTCAACAAAGGCTTTTGCTCTTGCCTTCAAAAACCATAAAGCATCGCTGTCACGATAAAAGGGGTTTCTTAAATTTTCTATTACAATATCGTATTTCATATTTTGTACTGACATATCAGAAAAATTATTCGCATGAGTTGACCTGTCTGAAACAAGAAATATTGTTTCTACCTGCTGAATATCTTGTTTTGTTTCTATTGCGTGCTCTTGAAAAGCTTTAATGTTTATTGGTTCTCGTATATCGACAAACGCCACTCTTGGAACAGAAAGTTGATAAATTTTATTTAACATTAACCCATGAATTAACATCGGATTCCATTCCGTCATCTTAGTTTTAAGATCAGACATTATACCTCTCCAATAATCATTCTTTGTTACCCCATCCCAGTCGTCTGACGTAACTTCTTTTTTTAAAAGTGTTAAAGTGCCTATGTTGTTCCTAAACTCATCTCCCCAAGTACTAAATGGTTTTAAAATATCTTTTACAGGATCAACTGATGACGCATGCAAGAAGTTAATACCTCTCTCTCAATATTTGTCCAACTTGTTTTCCAAATTCAGATTTTCCACTTTCAGGCAACCCATTTACAACATATATCTTGTTCATATCTAGACGCAAGTTACCCTAGAGTAGACAAAACTTCAAGGAGGGAAATTATTCTAAAAGCCCAAACTTCTTAATTTTATCAATGAATTCCTCTGTTTCTCTTTTATTTTTAAGCCCTTTCTCATTTGCAATTTGTCTAATTTCCTCTGATGAAAAAACAACTCCTCGCTTATTTAACATATCAATTAAGATTTCTCTCTCAGGTCTAGTAACTTTGGTTGCATTAAGTTGATAATCGTCGAACGCCTCCCAAGTAAGAGGAAATGCATCTTTAATGACCATCGCCATATTGTTTGCATATTCACGGATTTCATATTGGGCATGTGGATCCATTCTAAGTTTTAAAAAATGAAGCATATTGTGTAAATTTGTTTTCCAATACCATTCTGTATAACTAGCAACGGGTAAAACAGTTCGTGCAAGTTCTCTTGCTAGGCCAAAACCAGCACCATTCTCACCCAACAATTCTTGGTATAAATTATTTGCATCTTTATAAAAATCTGATAATTTAACCTTAATTTCTTCAGCAACATCTGGATTTACTGCATTTCCTCTATCTTGTTTATTATTAACTGATTGGACAGAAATTACATCTGGTTCCGGAATGTAAAACTCATCTTTTACGATTGAATATCTTGCTGAATATTCATTCAAGCTAGCAGTTCTATGTCTTACCCATTGTCTTGCTACAAAAATCGGCATCTTTGCATGAAATTTAATCTCAGGCATTTCGAAAGGAGAGGTATGCTCATTCCTCATTAGATATCTTAAAAGTCCTCTAGTTTCACTGGCTTTTCTAGTACCTTCACCATATGAAACCCTAGCTGCTTGTTCAATAGATTCGTCTGTCCCAGAATAATCAACTAAGTATAAAAATCCATGATCCAATACTGGGACAACGACTCCCATCCATTCTTCAGCCCCAATATTAACTGGACGTAGAGTTTCATTACGAGAAAGGTCTAATCTACAAAAGTGACTTCTATCAGTCATGTTTGCAAATTACCCTAACTTCACTAAAACTTCAAGGAGGAAAATTATTTTTTTAACTATCTTTTAATCTTTTTGAAGTCTATAAAAAGTTTGTCATCATCATAATTGGCCTTTAGCTCAACTTTCTTTCCTAAAAATCCAAATTTTCGTCTTATTTCAACTGGAATTGTAAATCGTCCATTTGTTACTTTAACTGTATAAGTTTTATTAATCATTTGATTTACTATCTATTATCTCCACTACCATGAAGAACATTTCTTTCCATCCTTGAAGCAAGTTTTTCTACATTTGCCTTTGCTACTTCTGAAAGTTTAATTCCCAAATCTGTTGACAGTTGAGCCAAATACCATAGAACATCCCCTAACTCTTTTTTAATTTCGTTTCTTTTCTCTTTTGTTAAAATTCCCCCATCATCCCTCATTACCTTTTTTATTTTTCCAACAACTTCGCCTGCTTCATCTGCCAAGCCTAATGCAGGATATACAAACTTTTGACCAATTACAGGGTAAATTGCTGTTTTGTTTGCTTCTTTTTGATATTCATCAAAATCCATAAATTTAATTTTAACACTTTAACTTTTGTTTATTAACTGCTAAAAATACATAATGCTAATTATTGGAATTACAGGAACTTTGGGAGCTGGGAAAGGAACTATTGTTGAATATTTAGTTAAAAACAAAAACTTCAAACATTATTCTGTAAGTGGATATTTAAAGGAAGAATTACAAAAAAGAAATTTAGAAATAAATAGAACTAATCTACAAGATGTTGGCAATGAACTGCGCGAAAAATTTGGACCAGACTACATTACTCAACAACTGTTTAATCTCGCAAACAAAAAGAAAGAGAATTCAATAATTGAAAGTATTAGAAACCCAAAAGAAGCTGAATTTATTAAATCACATGGCGGAATTATGTTTGCAATTATTGCTGATCAAAAAACAAGATATGAAAGAATAAGAGAAAGGCAATCTGAAAAAGACTCTGTAACATTTGATGAATTCATAAAACAAGAGATGAGAGAAATGCAAAATACAGACCCAAATGCACAAAATCTTCCAAAATGTATTGAAATGAGCGATTATTTATTTAATAATGATGGTAGTTTAGAAAACTTATATGAAGAAATTGAAAAAAGTCCGCCCATCATGGGATAAATACTTTTTGGAAATAATGCAAACCGTATCCAAGAGAGGAACTTGTGATAGAGGTCATGCTTCTTGTGTCTTTGTAAAGAATAAACAAATTTTAGTAACTGGATACGCAGGATCACCTGTTGGTTTTCCACATTGTGATGAAATTGGACACCAACTAAAAAAGATAATTCACGAGGACGGAACGATTACTGAACACTGTGTCAGAACAGTTCATGCTGAACAAAATGCAATTTGCCAAGCTGCAAAAAGAGGTGTATCTCTTGAAGGATCTACGGTCTATGTAAACATGACCCCTTGTAGAACTTGTGCAATGTTACTTATAAATACAGGCATTAAAAGAGTAATAGCCCAAAACAAATATCATGCAGGAGCTGAAAGTGAAGCAATGTTTAAAATAGCAAAAATTAAATTGGAATTTATTTCTTCTGAAACTGTAAGATATTAGGTTTCTTCCAACTAGCAAATTTACAATCGGGGTAACGGCTACAGCCGTAAAACTTGCCTTTTTTTGATTTCTTGACAACAATCTCGCCAGTTTTACAATCTGGACATTTGATACCCACTTTATCCAAAAACTTTTCAGTATGTTTACACTCTGGGAAAGTAGAGCAACTAATAAACTTGCCGAATCTTCCAACTCGTATAACTAGCTCCCCATCTTTACAGTCAGGACATTTTTTACCTAACTTTTCTGTTTCTATTTTTACTCTTTCTGCTGTTTTTTCAACAGATTTTAATTTCTTTTCAAAGGGAGTCCAAAACTTCTTCATTTCAGTTTCCCATTTTATTTTGCCGAGAGCTATGTTATCCAAATCCTCCTCCATTTCCGCTGTAAAACCGAAATCTAGTTCTATTGGAAAGTTTTTAACTAAAAATTCTGTTACAGCAAAACCAATTGTTGTAGGAATAAATACTTTATCAATTTTTTCCACATAACTTCTAATTTGAATTGTTGTAATAATTGGAGCATATGTAGAAGGTCTTCCAATTCCCAATTTTTCCAATGTCTTAATTAAAGATGCCTCATTATATCTTGGAGGAGCTAAAGTGAATTTTTGATCTGCCCAAATTCGTACTTTGTCTAGTTTTTCGTCTTTGTTAACTTCAGGAAGTAAAACTATTTCTGTATCAATTGGAAACAAAACTCTCCAACCGTCAAATTTCATTATTTGCCCACTAGCACGTAATGAATATTGAATTAGTTTACCCTGAGCTTGCCGAAGGGCTTCTACATCAATTGTTGTTTCGTTGTAAATTGCGGGATTCATTTGACAAGACATAAATCTTTTCCAAATTAATTCATATAGTTTCTGTTCACTTTGTTCCAATTTTAAATTTTGATTTTTGACTTTTGAATTTACGACCGTAGGTCGTATCGCTTCATGTGCTTCCTGCGCCGATTTACTGTGAGTTTTGTAAAAATGTGGCTTTTCTGGAAGATATTCTTTTCCATACTCTTTTTCAATAAATCCTCTTGCAGTGTTAACAGCATCAAGTGAAAGATTTAAAGAATCCGTTCTATGGTAGGTAATTAAACCCTCTTCATATAACTTTTGAGCAACACTCATTGTCTTTTTAGCACTCCAACCAAAAAGTCTTGCACCAGCTTGTGTCAATGTTGAAGTTGTAAAAGGAGGATAAGGACTTTTTCTAACTTCTCTTTTCTTAACATCAGATACTTTATATTCTGCCTTTTCTAAATCAGCAAGTATCTTATCCGCAGTAGTTTTATCATGTATCTCTTGTTTAATTAACTGGACTACAAATTTTGCATTTTGATTTTTGCATTTTAAATTTGCATATATTTCCCAATATTCTTCTGGCTTAAAAGCCTTTATTTCCATTTCGCGGTCAACTATTAGTCTTACGGCAACTGACTGAACTCTACCAGCAGACAACCCTCTTCTTACTTTTTTCCAAAGAAGAGGTGAGAGTTTATAACCCACCAACCTATCCAGTACTCTTCTTGAGATTTGAGCATCAACAAGATTCCTATTTATAACTGTTGGGTTACTAAGTGCATGTTCTACTGCTTGTTTAGTTATTTCATGGAAAGTTATGCGTTTAATTTTTGATTTTTGATTTTTGATTTTTAAATTTGAACTGATCACGTCCTCGACGTGAGCTGCGATAGCTTCCCCTTCACGGTCAGGATCTGTAGCTATAAAAATCTGCTCTGCGCTTTTGGCTTTTTGCTTTAAGCTTTTAATAACTGCTTTTTTCTTTTCTATTTCTTGATAATCTGGTTTAAAATCATGTTCTATATCAATACTTAATTTACTTTTAGGTAAGTCTTTAATATGGCCACGGGTCGAATCCACTTCATAATCACTACCCAAAAACTTGGATAGCGTATTTGCCTTTGTTGGACTTTCAACTATTATTAGTTTCATTTAAATAATTTACTATTCTCTTAGGACTTTGTACACTAGTTGCTCCATTTTCAATTAAATAATTAGTCGCTTCGCTTCCTGCAATTGCAAAAACTTCTACTCCATCGTTTGCTGCATGATTTGCGGTAGAGATTGTACCAGATCGCGCTCGTCCTTCAATAACTAAGACTGCTTGGGATAATTTTACTATTAACTGATTTCTTGCTAGAAAATTTTTGCCCTCAGGTTTTGTACCATAAGGAAAACCGGATACTAAAGCGCCATTTTTTGAAATTTCATCAGCTAATTTCTTGTTTTCGGGGGGATAAATAATATCAAGGCCAGAACCAATTACAGCAATTGTTCTACCTCCACAATTTAGAGCTGTAAGGTGCGCAATTGTATCAATTCCGCGCGCCAACCCCGAGACAATTGTTATTTTATTTTTAACAAGTTCTTTAACAAACTTTTCGGTTAATTTTTTTCCTCTTTCAGTAAGTAGTCTAGTTCCCACAACCGCCACCGCCCTTCTGTCTTCTTTTTTTAATTTTCCCAGTATATAAAGATCACTTTTCATTATTTAAGTATTAATTGCCGAGAATCTTTTTTATCAAATTATCTGCTTCTTCAATTTGTTCTGCTTTAGTTCTATTTCCCAGGGATCCTTTTCCACTACTAGAATATTTATCAATAAAAACTTTAACTTCTTCTACTAACTCAGAAGGTATATTACCCTTGTTAATTTCATAACCTAACTGACCAAGCAAACCTTGCCATCAATTCTTTCTCACTTTAAGTAACCCTTTACCTCGAACAATTTCGTCAGGAATTTCATTAGAGCACTTATCTTTTAAAAACGATAAATATTCCCTGTTCATAAACGATATTTTATACTATTTTAATTTTTAAAATACTCAAACTCTTAAGTATGGCAAATCCGACATAATAGGTATGGACTTCAAGACAAACGCTCAAGCATCTTTATGGTGTCTATTTCTAATTTAGAAACTGCACACCACTTTTTACCAAGATCTTTAATTGATGCGCCAAAATGATAAATTGATTTGTTATCGGTAATTAGAAAACGATCGTGGAAAAAATTCAATTTCTTAATTACTATTGATGGATATTGAGAATTATATTTTTTAAGATCTAGCAACAGATTGGAATTAACATCTTTAGAATAAATTGTAACAGTCACCTTAGTTTTACGCTTACTCAAAAGCATGAGAACTGTTTCGTCAACAAAATTATCAATCAAAATAATTTCTTGTTTAGCAGACTTAATAAGTTTTGAGACAAATACATATGCATCAAAAGTTTGGCCGTCAAAAAATAGATTTTGCTTAGGAGTATCTTTGTTGCTAGCTAAAGCATCAAAGACTTGATTAAATTTTTTATCAGTTTCATTTTTATCAGAAATTTGCTTTTGCTCGATGTTATCAATTCTGGCAAAAAGTTGTGAGTTAACTTGAATTAATTTACGCATAGAAACAAATTCAGACATAATCTGAATACTAATATGAATAGCGATATCACTATTAAGAACGCCTGAAAGCATAGCGACACCCTGCTCAGTAAATGCGAATGGTAATTTACGACGACCTCCGTGTTTTTTTGATATCGCAAATTGCGATATCAAGTTTGAAGTCACAATTTGTGACTTCAAATTATCATATTCAATATTAGTAATTTGAAAACAAAATTCTTGAGGAAATCTAGATTTATTTCTTTTAACTTGTTCGTTTAATCTCATTGTACTAGTGCCATACAATGAGGCCAAATCTTCATCTAGCATAACTTGAACCCCACGAACTAAATAAATATGAGAGCGGATATCAAGCATTAATTAACTATAATTTGTTTAATAAAAAGAATCAATTACAATCTAATTCTTAAAATAATCATCAAAAATACTTCTGGCAATAGGACCTGCAACTTTACTTCCTTCTCCTGATTTTTCAACCATTACAGTTAACACCAAATCATCAAGGGATGCCACAAACCATGCATGAGTTTTACCATCTTCATTTGTTTCTGCAGTACCTGTTTTGCATAAAACAGTAGAACCTTTCCAATCAAAAAAGGTGTATCCTGTGCCACCAGTAGTGCAAGCTTTTTTCATTCCTTCTTCAATTAATTTTAAATTTTGATTTTTGATCTTTAAATTTACACAAGATGTATCCCCAATAATTTTTAAGTTACAAAGTTTACCACCATTTAAAACCACTAAATCTGCCCTATGAATTCCAACTGGCGTAACAGCTAAATCTCCTTGGCCAATTGAAAAATGGTATGTATTTCCTAAAAACCATTTTTCTTTTTTTGTCTTTTGTTTCCAGTCAGGGGACGGAACTAATGATAAAACTTCACCAGAAATATCAATATCTGTTAATTTTGTTAACCCAAATTTTTTCATCCAGTCAACAAGCGAATTAATGCCTACACGTTCTCCAATTGTGTAAAAGAAGGTATCAGTTGACCTAGCAAGAGCGCGTGTTACATCAACTTCTCCTTCCCTGCCACCATACTGAGTAAAGTACCAATTAGTATATGAATAGTTTCCATAAATTGATTCAACTGTTACAACACCTGTATCATTAAAGCGAAAGTTTTCATCTATCTTTCCATCTTCAAGTGCCGCCACGGCAATTAAAGGTTTAAAGATAGAACCAGGATGATATAAACCTCCAATTGATCTATTAAAAAGTGGTAATTGTGAATCAGTAAGTGCTTTTTTTATGTCATTTGGATCAAAAGATGGAGATGAAAATAAGGCCAAAACATGCCCTTTTTTGTCAGTTGCTACAACTGACCCTAATTTTTCTTCCATTTCTTTTGCAATAGTTTTTTGCAAATTGTAATCAATATTAGTTTTCAGATTCTGTCCAAAAATGGGTTTTTTAATACCAATCTTTCTTATTTTTTCTCCAAGACTATTAACTTCAACTAACTCCTCGCCATCAACGCCTGAAAGAATGCAATTATATCTTTCCTGCAACCCTCCACGACCTACAATCTGACCTAATTTAAAAGGGCCTTTTTCTATGCAATTGGGATCAATCTTACCTACTTCATTTTCATTTGTTTCAGAAAGATAACCAATAATATGAGAAAAGTCAGGTCCATCCAGAACCTCTCCTCCTCGAGCAAGTATTTTTCCACGGGGGGCTGTGATTTTTATTCTTTCAATTCGATTACCTTCAGAGAGATTTCTGTAAAAATCACCTTTGATTATTTGAAGTTCAACAAGCCTTCCAACTAAAACCAAAAAGCCTAAAATTAAAACCCCCCTTAAAAACCAAGAAAACCAAGACTGATTTTTATTAGAAACGGCCAACGTCTGCATGAATCAATAATACTACTCCTATAACCCTTTTGTAATTCTAATTCTATTTAATAAAATTGGATTTTCTAAAAGCATGCCACAACCTCTGACTACGCAAGTTAATGGGTCTTCTGCAATATGTACTGGCATTTTTGTTGCATCAGAGATTGCTTTATCAATTCCATGAATCATAGCACCACCACCTGCTAAATAAATTCCTCGTTCCATAATATCACTTACCAGTTCTGGTGGAGTTTCCTCTAATACATCTGAGATGCCTGTAATTATTTCATGAATTATTGGTCCCAAGGCTTCCCTAATCTCCTCATCTGTTAGTTTTACAGAACGGGGTAATCCATTTTCCAAATCTCTTCCTCTAACTACTTGATTTTTAGGTTTAGAAGAATTGGCTTCGCCACCAAAATTTGTCGCAGAACCTATTGCAATCTTTACAACCTCTGCAGAAGGTTGACCCAAAAGAAGAGAGTATTTTAATTTGACATAATTAATAATTGCTTCATCCATTTCGTCTCCTGCAATTCTTAATGACTTTCCAATTACTGTCCCACCTAGTGAAATAACAGCAATTTCAGAAGTCCCGCCTCCGATATCTACGATGAAATTACCTTCTGCAGAATTAACTTCCAAATTTGCTCCTATTGCAGCAGCCATTGGTTCTTCAACTAAATCAACACGCCTGCACCCCGCATCCATACAAGCGTCAGCTACAGCTCTTCTTTCCACATCTGTAACTCCTGATGGAATTCCAACAATAACATGAGGTCTTGGAATCTTAGGTAAATTCCCTCCTGTTTCATGGACCTTTTTAATATAGTGAAGAAGTATTGAAGTGGTTGCATCAAAGTCAGCAACAACTCCATTTTTAAGAGGTCTAATTACCTCAATCGAGGTAGGCGCACGGCCTAACATTTTTTTAGCAGAAGATCCTATAGCTAATATTTCCTTTGTTTTTTTGTTTCTTGCAACAACCGAAGGTTCACGAATTGAAACACCTTTACCTTTAATATAAACGAGTGTATTAGCAGTCCCCAAATCAATTCCAAGGTCGGTTGAAAAAAAACCTAGGATTAAATTAATAGGATTTGGTATACTTTTAAAAATAGACATGATTCCTGTACTTTTTAACATATTATTTGCCTTTATTCCACTTATATTTTTTAAAACCACTTCAGAACTTTTTGAATTTAATAAAATTATAATACTTTATATTTCTACAGTATTAATTGTTGCTGTCTGGTTGTACAAGTGTATGATTGCCAAGAAATTCATCTTTAGTCGTACAATATTAGACTGGCCATTAGTTATATATTTGCTTGTTTATTTAGTGTCTACTATCTTTTCAATTGATCCCAGAACATCTTTATTAGGGTATTATTCAAGATTCAACGGAGGTTTGTTATCCCAAATTTGTTATGTCCTATTATATTGGGCATTTGTTTCAAATCTAAACAAAAGGCAATCTTTGCATTCTACATACTACATTCTACTTTCTACTGCAATTGCAAGTATTTTAGCAATTGGCGAGCATTTTGGCATATTTACAACTTGCGGTTTAATGAAACTCGGATTTACAGAATCCTGTTGGGTTCAAGATGTACAATCGAGAGTTTTCTCTACACTTGGACAACCCAATTGGCTTGCAGCATTACTAGTTGCATTAATTCCTATTACATGGGCATATAGCCTACGGCATACAGCATATGGCCTACTCTCTATTTTATTTTTTGTAACTTTGTTATTTACAAAGTCAAGATCAGGAATACTTGCCTTTGGCTTTGAATTTATTATTTTTTGGGGAATTAATTTGTACTTTTCTAAACTTAAACATATAAAGGTGTTTTTAAGCTTAACCTTTTTGTTTGCTTTGATCTATCTTATATTTCAATCCCCATTTACAGGCAAAGATATTCTTTCCTCACAAACAGTAGGGCCCGTATTAGAAGTTGGTGGAACTGAATCAGGAACTATTAGAAAATATGTTTGGTTGGGTGCTTTAAACGTTTTTAAATCTCATCCAATTTTAGGAACTGGACCTGAGACTTTCGCTTTTTCCTTTCCAATGTATAAACCCATGGAACACAATTTAACTTCAGAGTGGGATTTCATTTATAACAAAGCACATAATGAATTTTTAAATTATTTAGCAAATACAGGTATCCTAGGTTTTTTGTCTTACCTGACAATTATAATTACTTCAATTATTATTTTTATAAAATCTAAAAAATATGATTTTTTAGCAGGTTATGTCGGAATATTAGTAACAAACTTTTTTGGTTTTTCAGTAGTTCCAGTATCATTATTGTTTTTTTTATTTCCAGCTATGGCGGTAGTAAGTAGTATGCAGGAAGTAGAATGGGTAAAACAAAAAAAAATTAATATTAACCAATGGTTTTTAGTTTTTGTTGTGTTGCTTTCTACATTCTACATTCTACATTCTACATTCCGCTACTTCATAGCGGATATTCACTTTAATAAAGCAAAACTCTTTAACAAATCAGGAAATTTGCCTATGGCTAAACAGGAAATTTTGAAATCTTTAAAAATTTCCCCAAATGAACCACTTTATTTAAACGAAATGGCAGTTGCTGACAATAATATTGAGATATCTCAAAAAGCATTGCTACTTTCCCCTTACAATATTAATTTAGTGAGGTCACTCTCGGGGATTTACAATAGAAATAGTAACCCTGCAAAGGCAATTGAAGTTTTACAATCTTTTCTAATTAATACTCCAAGCGATCCAAAGAATTATTATCAAATTGGTATTTATTATTTAAAAATAAATGATTTAAACAACGCAGCCGTTTATTTTACAAAATCAGTAGAATTAAAACCTAATTATAAAGATGCAAGGTTTGCATTAGGACTGACATATATAGATTTAAAAGAATTTGAATTAGCTAAAAATGAATTAAAATATATATTAGAAAAAATAGACTCCAAAGATGAACTAACTCAAAAATATTTAGACAATCTTCTTCAGGCTCAAAAATGATATAATTACTTCATGGTACAAAAAATAGTCCAGTCGGGAGACAAAAAGTTAAGAGAAATAAGTAAACCTGTTCGATCTTTTGATCGAAAAATTCTAAACTTGATTCAGAATCTACGTGACACACTTGAGATTCAAAATGACCCAGAAGGTGTTGGTCTTGCAGCTCCTCAAATAGGAGTAAATTTGCGTGTTTTTGCTGTAAATTACAAAGATTTTAAAAGAATTGTAGTTAATCCAACAATAATAGCGATTGGCGAAAAGCGTACAGTGAACAGGGAAAACAAAAAAACAAAGAACGAGATTCTTGAGGGCTGCCTTTCGCTTCCCCATTATTATGGACCATTAAAAAGAGAAACTTACATAAAACTGAAATATTTGGATGAATTTGGAAAAGAAACTATAGAAGAATTTAAAGATTTTAATGCTCAAATAATTTTACATGAAATTGATCATTTAAATGGAATTTTGTTCGTTGATAGACTCTTAGAGCAAAAAAAGAAATTATATAAATTAGATGAAAATGATGAGTGGGAGGAGGTAGAAATCTAGAAATTAACCTAATTATTCTAATGTCTAATTAACCTAAAAAACACAAAAATGACACAAGACCAAAAGTTTGATCTCGAAGAAAGAACAGCTAAATTTGGTGAATCAATAATTGAATTTTGTTTAAAAATTAAAAAGAACGAAATTACAAGCCCATTAATTACACAGCTTGTTAAATCATCCACTAGTGTTGGTGCAAATTATTGTGAAGCTGACGATGCAGAAAGTGGAAGAGACTTTAAACATAAAATTGGCATATGTAAAAAGGAAGCTCGAGAATCAAAACACTTTTTGAGAATGTTTGCAAAAACTAATCCAGAATTTACTGATCAAATTAGGAATTTATGGCAAGAGGCTAAAGAACTTCATTTGATTTTTAATACAATTTATAGGAAAGTTAAATAATTATGTCATTTATTAGATCAATTAGTATAATTAGTACAATTAGGAATTGGAGCATCATATGCGACTGATTTTTTTTGGTACACCTGATTATGTTTTACCAGTTTTAGATATTTTGAATAAGTATCACGAGGTTGTTGCGGTAGTTACACAACCCCCAAAACCTGTAGGCAGAGAGAAAATTATCGAATATTCTTCCGTTGATAAATGGGCTTTCAAGAAAAAAATTGATAGGTTTTTTGATTTTACCGATTTACCAGAAGCTGACCTTGGCATCTGTGCAGCTTTTGGAATGATAATTCCAAAAGAAATTTTAAACCATTTCAAATTTGGAATTTTAAATATTCACCCATCAATCTTACCTAAATATAGAGGTGCATCCCCAATTCAGTCAGCAATTTCCAATCTTGATACAGAGACTGGTGTCACAATTATTAAAATGGATGAAAAAATGGACCATGGACCGATTGTATCTTCATTCAAATGTGATATTTTACCTACTGACACTTTTGAAACCTTAAGAATTCGATTATTTGAACAAGCCTCTGAATTTCTAATTAACCTAATTCCTAATTATTCTAAAAATAAAATTAACTTGAAACCGCAGGATCATGACAAAGCGACTTTTTGCAAAATTGTGAGTAAACAAGATGGATTTGTCAATTTAGAAAAAGACAATCCACAAGTAATTGAGGCAAAACTAAGAGCTTATTTCCCTTGGCCAGGGGTGTGGACCCTTCTTCGCCAAGACTCATCAGGGCAAGCTAAACGGTTAAAAATTCTAAAATGTCATTTAGAAAACAATGAATTAGTTTTAGATGAAGTTCAACTTGAGGGAAAAAATCCTGTATCTTGGAAACAATTCAAATCTGCCTATCCAGAATCTAGATTCTAGCTTCTAGCAACTAGTTACTTCTTAAGTTTCTTAAGACAACTTGTACAAAGTTTTTGGCCTTTATACATTTGAAGATTTGGGGAAAATAACCTTTTTGTTTCTTGCGCTCTTTTCTTCCATCTTTTTCCTGCAACACCACGTCCATGGGATTGACTAGATCCAAAGACTTTTACCTTGTCGCAATTCTCACAGATCATACTCATAGTGGCAAATTATACTAAGAAAATGGTAAAGTTACAATTATGACTTTAATTTGGATTTTGGCCTTTGTTGTTGCTATTACAATTCATGAAGCTTCTCATGCTTACATGGCAGACAGATTGGGTGATCCAACAGCAAGATTAATGGGCAGACTTTCTTTAAATCCTTTAGTTCATTATGATCCAATTGGAACCACACTTCTTTTAATTCTTTCAATAATGAGGTCTTTGGGAGCTCCAGTTATTCCTTTTGGCTGGGCAAAACCTGTGGAAGTTGATCAATACAATTTAAAAAACCCAAGAAGGGACTCTGCTATAATTTCTTTTGCAGGCCCTGCTTCAAACTTGATTCTGGCCTTAACTCTTTCAATTATTGCCAGATTTATACCGATTTTTGCCATAATTGCAGTTCCGTTTGTAATTTTAAACGTTTCACTAGCTATTTTTAATCTAATTCCAATCCATCCTTTAGATGGAGGTAAAATATTAGTAGGAATACTTCCAAAACAATATGCATACCAAACTGAATCCTTTTTAAATAGATTTGGAACAATTATTTTAATTTTATTAATTTTGCCCTCGTTTGGAGGTTCATCTTTTGTGTCTTCCATAATTTCTCCAGTTATTAATTTATTTCTTAAAATATTACTTCCAAATTTGATATAATATATTTGGTCCTGTTTGATTAGAGTTGAGGTCAGATTTTCCTGACTAAATCGTTGAATTGGGAGAACAGTTTCTAGGGTTATAATGATTTTAGATAGTTCACCCACCTGGAGTAATTCAGGAAATTCACCGAGGCTCTTTTCTTACAGGGCCATTTTTTTGATATAATACCTCTACGCCTCCTTAGCTCAATGGTAGAGCAACGGTTTTGTAAACCGTCGACGACCGTTCGATTTCGGTCAGGAGGCTCAAATCTTTGGACTTAGTTAGTATTGACTTCGTGAACAATTCGGTATAAATTTTTATTTATGACCTCTTCAGCTGATGAATTTTATACTGATCCAGAATACAAGAAGAAACAATCGGAGATCTCCAAAAGAAATTGGAAAGCAGGTATATATGACAGCAAGATCATTCCTCTAATCAAAAGGCACTGTAAAAATTCAAGCTGTAGCAATGTTTTTTTAGCGAAACCAAATGATCGTAAAATTTATTGCTCTCAACATTGTTCTGCTCTTGTAAACAACTCGGGAAGAAAAATGTCTGACTTAACTAAAATGAAGATTTCAAACACTCTAAAGTTATTGCCAATTAGTAAACGGGGAACTCATTTTTCGAAACCAAAAGTCCAAATGAATTGTCTTAATTGTAATAAGACGTTTGAACTAGTACCGTACTTAGCAAAAAGACAAAAATACTGCAGTATTCACTGTAATATCGTCAGACTTGGTAGAAAAACTACCTCACCAAAAGCTTCTAAAGGTAAAAACGGAGTTAGAAACGATATTAGTCCGAACATTAATTTTTACAGTACATGGGAAGCGAATATTGCCAGGGTTTATAACTTAGTAGGATTGCAGTGGCAATACTCCCCTACAATTTTTGACTTAGGAGAACATACCTACAGACCGGATTTTTACTTACCCAACTTTGATACTTATGTAGAAATCAAAAACTATCTTGGTGGTTATTCTTTGATGAGAGATACTCTTTTTAGACAAAAATACCCAGATATCAAACTAGAATTAATACTTAAGAAACATTACATTAATATAAAGAAAAACTATAAAGACCTGGTAGATAAGTGGGAGTATTGATATAATACAATCTGTATTTTTAGCCAAGGTGGTAGAGTGGTCAATTACACGAGTCTGTAGAACTCGCTCCGAAAGGATACCTAGGTTCGAATCCTAGCCTTGGCACAAAAAATGGCAGATTTTGACTAAAAATACGGGTTAATTCTCGCAAGAAGATAAAAGGGCAATTACCTTGGCCACTTAAAATTTTCTTTTAATGCTTTTGTTGTATCCGCATTGTGTTGAACACTTCGAAGAACACCTGATCCTTCCTCTACTTGTTGAGTAACCCCGACTGCATCTAAGGCATTTTGAATAATTGCCATATGTCCACCCTGATCAGCTATTAATTTACGGAATCGTTCAGAATCTAACTCACCATTCGCTGCAATACCTGCCCTAACATTAGATCCATCTTTTTGCATGACCACTTTAATATCATCTGAAATTACAACTTGTTGGGTGATAGGTTAATAGTAACCATTATGTTTCTGAAACCACCTTTCTAGAATTTAAGACTTTTCTGAGGTATTATTGAAACAATTGGCAGAGGCCCGACCATAGTAATAATCTATGGCACAAGTATATTTTAAAATGAAAACTGCACTTTTTGATTATTCTTTACCCAAAAATTTAATTGCCAATTCCCCCATCTCACCTCGAGATCATTCAAAATTAATGGTAATTGATAGAAAAAATGAGACTATAGCACACAAACACTTTTATGATTTAGTAGATTTATTAGACAAAAACGATGTTTTAGTTTTAAATAACACCAAAGTTTTTCCAGCACGTTTTTTTGGTAAAAAAGAAACGGGTGGAAAGTTGGAAATACTTTTAAATAAATCAGTTGATGATTTTACTTGGGAAGCTCTAACAAAACCTGGTATTAAAGTGGGTGTAAAAGTTTTATTTAGTGGCTTTAGTGCAGAAGTTATAAAAAGAGATACAGAAATTCACTATTTGAAATTTAATTTAAATAAAAACGACTTACTTACAAAACTTACTGAAGTTGGAATAACTCCACTACCTCCATATATCAATCCTCAAGAAAATGAAAATATCTTAAGGAAAGAATACCAAACTGTTTATGCCAAAAGTGAAGGTTCAGTTGCAGCTCCAACTGCAGGTTTTCACTTTACAAAAGATTTAATTAAAAAGCTTAAAAAGAAAGGGGTTACCTTTGAATATGTAACACTCCATGTTGGTCTTGGAACCTTTGCTCCTGTTAAAACTACTAATTTAGAAGATCATAAAATGCATTCAGAAGAGTTCACTGTCTCAAAAGAAACAATCAAAAGATTAAAACAAGCAAAAGAAAATAACAAAAGAATAATTTCTGTTGGAACCACATCAACTAGAGTTTTGGAAACTTTAGCTCATAATGATTTTAAAAATACAGGATCAACAAACATTTTTATTTACCCAGGATATAAATTTAAGTTTATTGACGGCCTTATTACCAACTTTCATCTTCCCAAATCAACTCTTCTTGCATTAGTTTATACTCTTGGCGGAATTAATCTTATGAAAAAAGCATATAAAGAGGCAATTTTAAAAAATTATCGTTTTTACTCTTTTGGAGATAGTTCAATTATTCTGTGAAGATTTCAGGTTGACCAATGAGAGGTGTATATGTTTTATACTCTTCTCGTTTAACAAGCTCAGGTCCTTCGAATGTTATTTTGACAACTAATCCTTTTTTAGTTTCTTCACTCCACATTTGGTCAAAAACAAAATTACCCAAAGAATAATATATTGGTTTACCTTTATACTCTTCATAGTTTTGCACCCAATGGGGATGGTGCCCAATAATTACATCTGCCCCATTTTCTATCATTCGTTTTGCTACTCTAGTCTGTAGACTATTAGCTATCGACCTATATTCCTCCCCCCAATGCACACCCACAATCAATATATCAATTGCAAGGTCAGACCTTGCAATCTGGGCCAAGTCACTGTCTAAACTACTATATCCAAATGTATAATTAAAACCCAAGAAACCAAACTTTGTGCCGTTTATTTCTTTGATAACTAAGTTATTCTCCCCCACATAGTCAATCCCCATTTCGCTTAAATATGTTTTAGTTTCTTCCAAACCTTCTTTTCCATAATTACCTGAATGGTTATTGGCAAGAGTTACAACATCAATACCTGCAAAATTTAATCCCTTTGCAATTTCTGGCGTCGTGCAAAATGTAAACCCCCCCACATGTCTTTTGCAATCCTTAACAATCGGATTTTCTAAATTAACAAAAGTTATATCTGCACTTTTTAATAAATCTGCAGTTTTCTTAAATGAGTAAAATGGATCATTATTATCTAAGGTAGCACCCATTACAGACCTTCCAAGCATTATATCCCCTGTAAATAAAATTGTAGTTTGAGGTTTAGATACATGACTAGAAGGAATTAAAAATAAAAAGAAAGCAAGTATAGAAGAAATAAGCTTATCTATCATGATATAATCATATCACTTTAAGCCTAGATAGCTCAGTTGGTAGAGCGTGCCCATGGTAAGGGTAAGGTCGCCAGTTCAATCCTGGCTCTAGGCTCTGATGATTTTTTGTGTTAATATACTTTCATGGCAAAAAAGGGAGCGAGAGAATTAGTAGGAATGATTTGTTCTACCTGTAAATCACAAAACTACGTGACAGACAGAAACAAAGTTAATATGGATTTAAAAGGAAAAGCAAAACTTGAATTAAAAAAATTCTGCCAAACTTGCAAAAAAGTAACTAACCACAAAGAAACTAGTAAGTTAAAATAACTATATCAAATATTATGGGACTGTTTTCGATAAAAATAGCGACTGCAGAAGACTATACAAAACTACAAGGTGGTATACCAGAAGTAAAAATCGAGGATGGGCTTACTGTTGTTACCCATAAATATCCCAAAGGTGAGGGAATGGAGGTTCGAAGTCATATTGACCACGGAACAGTGATAATTAATAACACAAAATTTAAGGTGGATTTACTGAGGAAATTTCATGGTGAACCGTGCGAGAAAAATAGTAAACTTGTTGGGGGTAAGGGGTATGATAGAAAAGACTAGATTATAATTTAACTAATTAATCAATCATTTTTTTAGACAAATTTTCTTGTTCTCCTCATCATTATTCCCTCTAATCTTGTAGGGTCCATCAAACCACCACCTAAAATATTAACAATTTCGTTTCTCAACTTCTCATCTGTCCATTTAATATATTCTGACACTATATGTAGAAATCTTCTCATTTTTTTCCAAAATTGCAAATTTATAATTCCCTTCCCCTTCTTTCAAACTCAATAATTCGGTCTTCTAATCCTTCTATATGGGCTAGAAATTTATTTCCACCATCACTAGCCATAAAACCAATCACTCCTCCAGAAGTACAAATATGGTCAGGAAAACTTTTGCTTAGAATTTCTGTTACTCGATGTCTACCATTAATACCAACATCTTCAGCCACTAAATCTGTATTTAATATTTTTCTTCCCCATGCTCTTTTAATAATAGCTCTTGCAATTTGAAATTTTTGTGAGTCCCTGCGTGGTCCATTTGACATATTTTATTAAGTGGATATTCTATTCTTATAATCCCTCAGAATCAATTAGAAGTTACATTTGATATAATACTTAAAGGATATTAGATAAGGTCGTCGTTCAACGGCAGGACAGCGGTCTCCAAAACCGCTAATGAAAGTTCGACTCTTTCCGACCTTGCAAAGAAGGAAATACGATCAATTAAGGTCCTTTTTAAGTACGGTTTTAGTTGGCGAAACCAAAAGGAAGAAAAACAAAAAGACTTAAAATTTTCGACAGCGTCAGCTGTCGCGCGCCCTACTTTTACTTTAATTTGTAAAGAAAAGTCCTACTTTTATCATATTGCGTGAAGTAAAAAGTTCAACTGAATATAAACATATCAATTTCGCAATAAAAATAATAAAACCAGGATTAATATGTCGCTACTCTTAGAAATGATTTTAGGAAATTAATAACAATTACTTCGCCATTGTTTGGTTCTCCTCCTGCAAAATTAGTCAAATCTTGGGGTGAAACATATAGACAACTTTCTCCAAAAAGTGATTTTCTAAAAAGCGTTGTTCAAATCAAACCGCCTGAAAATAAAGTGTTAAGTATTTTTTCTGAACAAGATATGAAAGCGCCATTCAAAAATATAGAAACTTTAAATTGGACAGTTATGATGGTCGAATCAAATTCTCATGGACAAATTCATAGTGATTATAAAGTTCTTGAGAAATATATAAATAGTGAAATTGGATTGTAATCTTTTAAAGTTCTTAGTTAAAGGCCTTATAACTCCAAGTGGAAAAGATAATCCATTAATCCAATCCTCGATACATTGTTTGTTGTATTCAGGTTTATACAAAAGATCGTTGTCAATTAACATTTTTATCTCGTCAGGTGTAAAAAATTTATAGTTATCTATTTCTCCTGCAGTCGGTTTTATTTTACCGATAGTTATTCTTGCTCTAAATACAAACCCAATTCCTGTTTTTGTACCTCCTCTACCAATTGTATAAATTCCTAAAACATCAATGAATTCAATTTCAACACCTATTTCTTCTCTTGTTTCTCTCCTAGCATTTTCAAATGGATCTTCATGAGGAAACATTCCACCAGCAGGAGGACCCCACCTTTTACCCTCTTTCTCTGAAGATTGTTGAAGAAGTAAAAGCCTTCCTTGTTCATCTTCTATAAAAACTGCTGCGGAAACGCTAACAGGTAGTCTCTCTCTACTTAATTCTTTCATTTGGGGATATTGTACACCAAACTAAAAAGATCGGGCTTCACTTAACTCTTTAGAATACATAACATTTAATACTTCTTTTGTATCTTTTCCATCTCTTTCCATTAGTGCAGTTGCTAAGAAATATTTTAAACCTGCATCGATCCTACTTCCATGTTGCATTTTTTGCCCTGCTAAATAAAGCATAATTCCAAGAAGTCCGTGTGTTACTCCTGTATATAAATTTTGATTTAATCTTTTATCAACTTGTTTTTGATCAAAAACTTGATCATGAACTAAAGCAAAACCGCCTAACAATTCTGATTGGCTCATATTCTTTGGCTCAAAAGTTACATCAAACTTTTGATTCCTTTGAAAGTAGTTACCACGCAAACGATCTTCTTCTTTTAGTTGTGATTCCCAAATAGTTCCTGCTCTTGGTGTTGCGATATGAAATAGTGCATTAATTCCTAATTCATTAACTCGATCAGTGGTTTTTTTGAATATACTTTTATCTTGATTATCTAAACCAAAAACTATCGAGTAGGACATTGGTATTTTTAGCTGTCTCAAATAACTTGAAATTGGCCCAATGTTTGCAGTAAACATGTCCTTTATACTTGCTCCAGGTTTTGAATTGTATAAATCTTCAGTTCCTGCCAGTAGTCCCCAACAACCAATAGCAAGCGTCTCCATTAATTTTTGATTATTAACTACTCGTCCAATTGTTCCTTCACCAATCCATCTATGACCCATACCATTTATCATTTGAAAGACATCAATTACATAATTTGTTGGATATGCAAATAAATTTTGATCAAGAAAAAACATCCATTTATCAAGCCCCATTGTTAATTGGCTTATTTCTTTTTCAACTACTTTTAACGGCTTAAAGCTAGGGGAAACTACACCTGTTTTACACCATGCACATTCTTCAGTACAACCAGTACCTAAATAAAGTGGCTGGAATTTAGACATCTTTAAATTTGGATGTTCCCGATAAGGTCTTATATCTGTTTTATAATATGGATCATTAAGGTTGTGTACATTTTGAGGAATTCCTCGTTCATAAGTATTTTTCTCAGTACCTTGCTCGTGATCATCTAGATATTGTTTTACTTCTCCAGAAGCAAAACCTTTTATAACTACTACATTTGGAAACTTTTCATGAATTATATCTTCTAAGCCTTCTGCTCCATAACCTCCAAGTACTACTTGACCACCATCAACTAATCTTTCAAGTTTAGGTAATACAACTTCCATTACCCATTCCTTAGCGATATCCATCATGGAAATCATTACAAGATCATATGTACCATCATTTGCTTTTTCGATCGTATCTAAATCATATAAATCTCCAATGTCAGACTTCACTCCGTTATTTGCTAATTCGTCAGCAATTTCAAAAATTCCTAAGTGGGGTATACCTTCAAATGTTTGACGTCTTGTTTCAAGATGGTCGGGTATTAAATCTCTAGCAATTTCAGGATAACTTTCTTTCTTAAAATAATATCCTCTGGCAGTTAGAAGTAATGCTCTTGAAGGTTCTTCTTTTCCGGATTTTTCAAGTAACTCTGGAAACTTTTGGAAAGGGTCAAATTCAGTAATCAATTTACCATCAGTGCCCGGTTTCCCAAAAGTTTTTACACCCCAGTCAATTACGCGTTCGGCTAACATGTTTGGGATTATATCATGATCACTGTCTTTCCTGCCCACACACATGGCGTAAGCCACACCCCTGTAAGCTTTGGTCAGAAACATTTTTTAATCAACCTCTTGAGAAAGACCAATGAAATTATAAATCTCTGGAGAAAAATCAACTATCTCAACTCCCTTTACATCTTCCAATCCCTCCCACTTTAAAGTGTTTCCCAATATATACACATCTGCTCCAATTCTTTTAATTGCACTAAACCCTTTGGAAAGAACTGGATGTGTTGCAACAAATATTTTTAAAACACAGTTAGGATAAAAGCCAGAAATAAACTTAAGATCTTTTTCAGCGGTTCCGCCTGTATCAATCATATCATCTGAATAAACTATTATCGTGTTTTTAAAAACTGGTTTCTGAGAAACTTTGATATTTTTGATTCGAATCGATTTTCCCCTTCTTTTCCATTCTTCAATTTTAGCAATTGCGGTATCCGTTACAATTCCTGCTGAAATTCTTTTCTTTTCCATATAAATAAGCTGAATACTGTTATAAATTGATTTTTCTGCAAACAAAATATTACTAGCCAATTTTTGTGTCCTTGGTATTGCTCCTGTATCACAGGCCACCAATTTTAATGGTGCTTTAATTTTTCTTTCAAGCAATTGTTTAATTAAACCTTCAGCTAAACTGCTCGAAGAACTTATGGACACAAATTCTAATCCAACTTCGTTAAAAGTTTTTTTAGGAAATTCATCGTTGTGAATATCAATTGAAGAAAATCTGACAGTAGGCAAGTTTTTAATTTCATTTTTAAGTCGTTTTAGTATATCTTCAGTAATAAGTGCAAGCATTTGTGCATTAAACCCAGCTTCCATTACCTCATAACCTGCTTCCTGACTTTGGCCAAACCTATGACCCCTCGATCCACCAAACATGGGAATTATAACTTCAACTTTTTCTATTCTTTTTGCCAAATCGCAATTCCTGATAAGTTTAATAACATTTGCCAAAACTGACACACTTCCCCCAAGCTTTGACTGAGTAGACGCTAAAATAATTAAATTTTTTATTTTTCTAAAATATTTATACGGCCCAACAACTCTAGTTTGTCCATCATTATAATGACCCACTGGATTAATAACAGAAACATTTTGTCCTAATGATTTGGCATAATCTGCTAGAGTCCAAAGAATGGGTTCAGGAAAATGACGCCCACTTAATAACAAGAGATCTAAATCTGTTCCTCCCCGACCGACAGAACCACGTATTCCAACAGCATATTCAATTTCTGGAATAAGCGGTTCTAAATATGTTTTATTGACTAATAGTTGAATTAATTTTCTGCCCTTTGTATGAAACCTATGGCTTACTTTTTTATAATCAGGATATTTTTCTCCCAGTAATTCACGAATTGAAATAATAAGTGTTCGCCAAGAAACAGTATCTTTACGGTCACGAATTCCACGATACAAATCTGCATATTTTTCCAACAAAGATTTGTCAATTTTGACATTTGGGGCAGGGATATTTATTCCAAATATTGGAATTCCCATTAGTTTTTACTTTAACCTAGCAAGATGGGCGTCAACCATGATTTTGACAAGTTTTTTAAATTTAGTTTTTGGCTCCCAGCCCAAAATTTTTTTAGCTTTGGAAGCATCACCAATCAATGGACCTGTTTCGGTTGGTCTTATGAATCTCTTGTCAATCACTACGTGATTCTTCCAGTCTAAGCCTACACATAAAAAAGCTTCCTCACAAAGTTCTTGAATAGTATGAGTTTCTCCAGTTGCAACAACAAAATCATCTGGCTTGTCAGCCTGCATCATTAACCACATGGCTTCTACATAATCTCCGGCAAATCCCCAATCTCTTTTGGCTTCCAAATTACCAAGAGACACTTTGCCATTTTTAACAACCAATTCTCCCTCCTCATTTAAATGGTCAGAATTAGTAATTCCCAAAACGGCACATGCAGCAGCATAAGTTACTTTTTGTGTTACAAATCCCAAATGCCTGCGGGGTGATTCATGATTAAATAAAATTCCATTAGTTGCAAACATATTATAACTTTTCCTGTAAATTTTAGTCATTGCAAAAGCGTAAAGTTTGGCTGCAGCATACGGATTGGCTGGATTAAAAGGTGTCTCTTCATTTTGAGGAACTTCTCTTACCCAACCAAACATTTCAGAAGATGACGCTTGATAGAATTTTGCTTTAGGATTAACATCCAAAGTTGCATCAAGTACTCTATGGGCTCCAATTCCTGTAATTTCGGCTGTATGAATCGGCTGTTTAAAACTTTCTGAAGGATGAGATTGAGATGCTAGGTTATAAACCTCGTCAGGATCTACTTTTTGAATAATTTCGCGCAAAGACACGGGGTCCAATAAGTCTCCCTGAAAAAGTTTCAAATCATCTTGTATATGACCAATATTGGCATAATCTTCATGTGAGGTTTTTCTAACAATTCCAGAAACTTCATAACTTTTTTTTAGTAAAAATTCTGCCAAATAAGAACCATCTTGGCCGGTAATTCCTGTAATTAAAGCCTTCTTTACCATTGACAATATAATAACATATTTCTAATATGTGTATAGATGTCAATTTCTAGTAGTTTTAGTAGTTTACCAAAAAAATCAAAAAACCTCTTAATATTAGGTATTACTTTGGCCTTGTTTGTTGCTTTACCCCTCTTTGTTTGGTCACTTGTTAACATGAAATTTGATGTCAGAGAAAAGGCCGAGATTTGTGCTCCAAGGCCTATCTGTCTTGACTCACGACCTCCATGTTTGTTACCTGAACCCATTGATGGTTGGTGTCCAACCCCAACACCAATTGTCGGCTGTGGTTTAAGTTGTGTAAGTAATAGTAATTGTTCACCAAATCTGATTTGTGTTATACAAAATGGTTCACCATCTGGATCATGTAAAAACCCTGTGTGTATTTCAAATCAAGATTGTATCTGTTCTCCAACCGCAACTGCTACGTCAACAGCAACCGCAACAGCGACGGCCACAGCTACAGCCGTATCAACCCCGACTTCATCTCCCACAACCCCTCCGGTTGGTGGAGGGTCACCAAATTCATGTGCTGGAACATGTGGAAGTAACTATAATTGTCAAGCCAATTATTTTTGTTTTGAAGGATATTGTAGAAATCCACTTTGTAAAAACGAGGTAAATTGCAGTTGCCCAAACCCAACAATTACACCAACGGCATCAGCAAAATCAACAACAAAAGCAACATCAACGACCAAATCGACAGTTTTTGGATCACCGATATCCACCCCTACCTACTTTTTAGAAACTGAAAAACCATTTTTACCTACCGAGCAACCATTGAAATTAACAAAGGAAATTTCTCAGCCTGAAAACATGTTTTTTGCAAAATACGCAGTCTATATTTTTATAGGATTTGTAATCCTGGTAATTACCACAATCTCTCTTGCACTTAAAAACAAGCGACAAAATAATCTTCCCCACATTACACCTCCTACAAATATTTAATATGTTGTGCTAAAATACATCTTAATGATATTCTTGAAGGGAGGCGATTTTTTCACACGGCAGTGTGATGCAATTAATTATGCTCATAGTAACAAAGAAAAAAGGAGAGTCGGACGACTCATTACTGGCAAGATTTCGCAAAAAGACAATAGTCTCAGGTCTAATGCTTGAACTTCGTGACAGGGAAAGATTTAAAAAACCTTCTGAAAAAAGAAAAGAGAAAAAATATAAAATTGAATTTCAGCGAATGCTTGAAAAAAAGAGAAACTATTAACTAAAAATAATTTATATGAAAAAAATCTTTTCTTACTTTTCTGAGGTTTTAGTAGAACTTAAAAAAGTCTCTTGGCCAAAACGTAATGAGGTGATACAATTGCTGAGTTTAGTTGTCGCAATTTCAGCTATTGTTGCAATTTTTGTAGGAGTAGTTGATTTTGGTTTAACCAAACTCTTAGAGAGTTTGCTAGCAAAATAATATGGATACTAATCAAAGCGAGGCACAAATTAGTGAAAAAGGGACAGGAAGCAAAAAAATTCCTGGCCACATGATTGTGTCAACAACCGAAAATCCAATGTCCAAGTGGTATGTGGTCCACACTTCTTCAGGCCATGAAATTAGAGTTATGGAACAACTTCGTCAGAGAATTGAAACAATGGGTCTTAAATCATCAATTTTTGAAATGCTAGTTCCAACACAAGATAAAATTATTATTCGAGGAGGCAAAAAATCTCAAATTAAGGAAAAGATTTTTCCAGGCTATTTACTTGTTAAAATGATTTTAGATGATCCTACATGGCTTGCAGTTCGTACCACAGCAGGAATAACAGGTTTTGTAGGAGCCGGAAATAAACCAACTGCCCTATCTGAATTAGAAGTTGCAAATATTCAAAAGTTTGTTAGCTCCCCTGCACCAAGATATAAAACCAAGTTTATAAATGGTGAAGCTGTCAAAATTACTGATGGTCCATTTACTGACTTTTTAGGAACAATTCATGAGATTGACGAGGAAAAAGGAAAAGTAAAAGTTTTAGTTAGTATTTTTGGAAGGGAAACACCTGTTGAACTTGACTTCTTGCAGATACAAAAAATATAGAATATATGGCGAAGAAAATTAAAACATTAGTTAAAATAAACCTCAAGGGTGGTGAAGCCACCCCTGCACCTCCAGTTGGTACAGCTCTAGGGCAACACGGTATTGCCATTATGGATTTTGTCAAAGCTTACAATGACAAGACCAAAGACATGAAAGGCCAGATAGTCCCAGCTGTTATTACAGTTTACGAAGACAGAAGTTTTGATTTTATTATTAAAAAGGCACCAGTTTCAGCAATGATTAAAAAAGCTCTAGGTCTTGAAAAAGCATCTGGCACTGCTGGTAGAGAAACAATTGCCGTATTAACCAAAAGTCAAGCTGAAGAGATTGCCAAAGAAAAAATGGATGACTTGAATACCAAAGATCTTAAAATGGCAGTTAAAATTGTTGAAGGAACTGCAAGAAGTATGGGGGTTTCCGTCAATGGGTAAGACAAAAACAGCATTCATAGGAGAAGCAGTTGAAGAGAAAAAAACTTCAGCTGAGAAGTATGCTGACAAAAAAGCCAAAAGAGAAGCAGAAAAAGAAAAAATATTACAAGTACCAGAAGTAGAACAAGTATTACATGATGAACCAAAAACGGAAACACCAAAACAAAAAAGAGAGATAACAGAAAAACAAAGAGGTAAAAAATACTTAGAAGTTAAATCAAAAATAAACAAATCGAATTTATATAAACTTCCTGAAGCAATTAAATTAATTAAAGAAGTTTCATATTCAAAATTTGATGGAACAATGGAAATGCATTTAGTAGTTAAAAAGACAGGAGTAAACGTTAACGTCACACTCCCCTTTTCTGCTGAAAAACAGAAAAAGGTCGAAATCGCGGATGAAAAAACCATTGAAAAATTAAAGACCGCTAAAATTGATTTTGATCTACTGCTGGCTTCGGCTGAGATGATGCCAAAACTTGTAATGTTTGCTAAGCTCTTGGGTCCAAGAGGCCTCATGCCAAATCCTAAAAATGGAACAATTATTAAATCTAAGGCAGAAGCTGAAAGATTTTCGGGCAACACACTTCAGCTTAAAACTGAAAAGGAAGTAGCTTTAATTCACACTTTTTTTGGGAAAGTTTCACAAAAAGATGAGGAGTTAATTAAAAATGCAGAAACAATTTTAGATAAACTTGGTGGAAGTAAAACAATAATTAGAGGATTTTTGAAATCTACTATGTCACCAAGTGTTAAAATTGTGATATAATACTGTTAGTCCAAAGAAAATAGGCATACAAGGTAAGTCCTATCGAGGAAAAATATGTTAAAACAAGGTAAGATTGATTTAGTCACAAAATTAACCCCAAAGTTAAAAAATTCTAGTTGCCTTATTTTTGTAAATTTTGCTGGACTTTCAGTAACTTTACAACAAAAACTAAAGCGTGAGTTAAAAGAAATTGGTGCTGACATGACGGTCATCAAAAATACACTCATTAAAAGAGCTGGTAAAGAAGCTGGTCTGCCAGATGAAATATTAAATGAACAGATACTGTCAGGTCAAACAGCCTTAATTTTATCAGAAGGAGATTCTATAGCTCCAATTCAAGTAATTGGCAAATTTGCTAAAGAAAATAATGTTCCCCAATTTAAAGTGGGAATTATTGATGGTAATTTGCAAGATAAAGAGGCTCTTTTAAAAATCTCAATACTTCCAACAAAAGACGTCTTGTTCAGTCAAGTTGTAGGCTCGCTCATATCTCCAATGTATGGATTAACCAATACTCTGCAAGGAAATCTACAAAAATTAATTTATATTCTAAAATCAAAGGCAGGTGATTAAATTGAGTAAAACAACAGAAAAATTAGTAGAAGAAATTAGTAAACTTACAGTTTTAGATTTATCAGAATTGGTGACCGCACTTCAAGACAAACTTGGAGTAAGCGCTATGGCACCAGTAGTCCCAGTCTCCGCTCCAGCAGGAGCTACGGCAGGAGAAACACCAGCAGCAGAATCTGGTGGAAATCAAACTGTAGTAATAACTGCTTCAGGAGATAATAAAATTGCAGTTATAAAGGCACTTCGCGAAATTAATCAGCAATTAGGTCTTAAAGAAGCAAAAGACGCAACAGAAACTTTGCCTTATGAAGTTCTAAAAGATGCAAAACCAGAAGATGTTAAGAATGCATCCGAAAAATTAAAAACTGCAGGTGCAACAGTAGAATTAAAGTAATTTACTTTGATTTACAACAAAAAATCCCGAGAGAAATCACGGGATTTTTTGTATATTATCGTGTCAAAAATTCTTGCCAATTACTTCTATTTATCAATTCAAATTTTGAATTTTTATATGTTTTTTTCCAAGTAACTGGACATCTAACTATTTTGTTTGAATACTTAATTTCATATCCAAATAGTTCTCCACCCTTTTCCTCAACTAAATCAAGTTCTGCTCCTGTATGAGTTCTCCAAAAGTAATTTGAATTAAATCGATTTTTATACTCATTTGATTTTATTCGTTCAACGATTAAAAAATTCTCCCAAAGTTTTCCAATATCGCCTCTGTCTTTAATTGGCTTCAAATTATCAATAAGCATATTTCTAACACCAATATCGTAGAAATATATTTTATCCATTTTAGTTATTTCTTTGCGCAAATTTCTACTGAACCCTGAAAGTCTAAAAATAACAAATGATTTTTCTAAATAATCTATATATTTTGAAACAGTATCTTTACTCATCTCAAGAGTTGTAGCAAGTTCAGATAGTGATACAAGTGAACCAACTTGAAATGCTAATAATTTAAGTAAGTCTCTAATTTTATTTGAACTTTTAAGTCCTCCATATTCCAAAAGATCTTTGTACAAATAGGCATCTGTCAACTTTCTTAAATATTCATATTTTTCTGAATAACTATTATATAAAAATACTTCAGGATAAGAACCAAAAATTAGTCTTTCAGATAGATCATCATCAATCTCAATTGGGTTATAAATACTTGTTAATTCTAAGGTAGAAATAGGATAGAGTTTATAAGTCCAAACCCTACCTGTTAAGGGTTCGCTTATTTTACTCGCTAAATCAAGCGATGAAGAACCTGTAACTATAACTTTCAAATCAGCAATGGAGTCTAAAATTATTTTTAAATTTATTCCAATTTCAGGTATTCTTTGAGCCTCATCAATAAACAGCATCTCATAACCTGAAACTAGTTTTTTAATTTCATTTAAATTTCTACTGGATATAATATCAACATATTGGCTTTGGTCTCCATTTATAAACAAGGTCTTTAGGCGTAATTTGGTAATTATGTCGTTGACCAAGGTTGTCTTACCAGCCTGTCTGGGACCATAAACAATAATTCCCTTCTTTGAAGTTTCTAACTTGTTGAGTATGGTATCCTCTAATATACGCTTGAATTTCATATATATTGCTATAATAACACCATTTCAGCTAGTTGTCAAGCGGAAATCACACAAAATAGATGTTCGTTCGGTAATTAAGTTTATATAATCAGAAAAAGCTTTAAGTTCAGGAGAGGTCTTGGAATTAGGAATAATTCCAGGACCTTTGTTTACTTCTATCAAATAGTTTATATTTGTACCTTTTTCAATTGCAATATCAACCCCTGCTATGTCTAAATTTAAAACTTTTGTTGATTTAATAGCCATTTTATTAATAATTTCACAAACTGAATCTAATTTTAAAAATACAGATGGTTCATTGGGATCTAAATACTCTACCTTAATTTTTTTGTAATTTCTGACAGATTTTTGCTCTAAAACAACAACTTTTCCACCCATAACTAAAAGTCTAAATTCTTTATCTATATCAATAAACTTTTGGAAAATAAATGTTTTTTTTGATTTTTTAAATAATTTTGTGAAATCTTCTTCATTTCTTAAGATAAAAATATTTGTATTTCTTTGAGAATTAATAGCTTTTGCAATTATTGGCAGGCCTAAATCTTTGATAATTTTATCTTTATTTTTTATAACAGCAGGCCGAAAACAAAAATAACTATCAGGCATGACAACTTTTTTAATCGCTAGTCTTACAGCACTTGAGGCCTTATCCATAGACATACCAATTTCACGAAAAGCTGGATCAATAAATGAAACTTTATGATAATCTAAGTACTTTGAAATTGCACCCATAAAACGAACATATTTTCCTGCACGTCGTACAAAAACGAGGTCATAATTTTTAAGATCTTTATTCTTAACTGTAATCTTTACCTTGCCAGTTTTTATTTCAAACAGTAGATCTTCAAAAGATCTTAAATCTGCCTTATAAATTCCTTTAGAATTTTGATTTAAAAATCTAGTTAATTTCTTTTTACTTAAACTTAATCTATCAACCAAGACCAATACCTTTTTCATTGTCTCGCTCATATATATCCTGTAGTATACCACAAGATCAATATTGCAAGGTCTGACCTTGCAATGTTATGATGTATGAATGCCCGCTAAGAATTCTGTTAAAATTTATAGAGAAAACTCAATTTATCATATTTACAATCGTGGAGTTGAAAAAAGGAAAATTTTTTTAAACGAACAAGACTACAAAGTTTTCCTTACCTGCCTCAAACAATATCTATCAAATCCTGAGACTGAACCCAGGCGTCAAGTATTGCAAGGTCAGACCTTGCAATATCATGCATCTAAAAATTACTATGGCGAAATAGAACTGCTTTCTTTTTGTTTGATGCCTAATCATGTACATTTGTTAATTAAACAAAAAGATAAAAACGCAATCAAAAAATTTACACAATCATTATTTACAAGGTATTCTATATATTTTAATCGAAAATATCGACGTTCTGGCTCATTGTTTCAAGGAAGATATAAAGCCACAAATGTTATTGATAAAGATTACCTTTTAGACCTATCACGATATATCCATAAAAATCCGCTTAAATACACAAAAGATTTAATCGAAAGTTACTCATCGTACTCTATCTATTTAGGCTTAGTTAATACAGCGTGGGTCAATAAAAATATTATATTAGATTATTTTAATAAAAGTGAATTTATGAAACGTCATAATATAAAATCATACAAATATTTTGTAGAAAAATTTAAATATGCAGATGAAAAATTAGATCTATCTTCTGACACAGATCTAAGATGAAATAGACATTGCAAGGTCAGACCTTGCAATGTTAAAATACTTGATTATGACTCGCAGGGTGAAACCCTGCAATTGGGCTTCAGTTTCGAGCCTTTTTGGAGCATAGGCCTTTGGGTATTTTGTACATCAATATTGTAAAGTCTTTAGGATGATAATTGGCACGTAGTACAACTCGATGAGTTAAACTCATACAATATTTTAAAATTTCTAAACTATCTGCATACCAAACATTACCTTTAAAGGTTGGACCTTTAAAGGATGGATGAGTTCCTAACATATTAAAGACAAAAACATGATCTGTTAAAGAAAACATTTTTTTGATTGCCTTTTTTCTATAATCATAATTTTTTATCGCATTTCCATAGTTACTATTTAAAACCCCACTTGTTAAAACAACGTCATACTGTTCGGTTTTTGTTAGCCCGTGAAAATCTGCAATCTCGAGGTCAAGACTAGGGTATAATTTATGTCCGTTTGTAATAAATTCTGGCGTGATATCGACACCTTTATATACTACGTTTTTATACCTTTTCACAAGAAAATTGCCCATTTCACCAAATCCACAGCCAATATCCAATACTTTTTTATTATCAAAATCTATTTCTTTCCAAAACTCTCTAAAGCGCTGATGTGCAGCACCCTTTGTTTTCCAGAGTAGTGATTTATGATCACTTCCGAATTCTTTAAATTTTGCTCGATAGATATTTAATGATTTCATCTTCAACTACTACCCCGCAGTATTTATTAATTAGTTTCCAACTAGGTGCTGCATTTGCTTCAATCACATACGTTTCATTTGTTTTACTGTTTATTAAAATATCAACTCCACAAATATTTAAATCCACCGCTTTGGCCGATTTTAAGGCCAAATCAATCATCTTTTGGGGAATTGGATTTAATGTTTCTTTTGTTTCGTCTTTATTCCATTTTGTTTGGCGTTTGATTGCCCCTATTACTCTGTCCCCTATAACCAATATCCTAATCCTATAGGCATTGGGAATTAATTCTTGAGCAAAATATAGTTTATGGCTATTGATCTTCGATCGTAAAATTTCTAACTCCTTCTTATTTTTAACAAGCCAGACTTCTTTAGCCTTTTGACCCGTTGTTGATTTAACTACATATGGAAACGGTAATTTATTTAAATCGCCAAAAACTGTTCTAGGTATATGAATGCCAGCTTCAATTAATTTTCTAAGCTCTATAGACTTTCCCAAAGACATGGGCATAAGATTAGATTTCGTATAGATTTCGTCTACTATTTTTATATTATTTTTGGTAGCGTAGTTAGTAACCAAAGTTGCAATTTCCAAACTTCTTCCGACCATTCTAAAGTAAATTAATTTATAATTGTTCAAATTTTGATTTTTGATTTTTAAATTTTGATTTTGTGTTGAATACCATATGTCGTCAAAACTACCCTTATCAACAAGGTTTGAGAATGCGTCTAATTTTGACACCTTTCCAGATGTAAGTATTAATATATTTACCATTTTGCCTTTACTAAATTCTCTCTATCAATCTCAGGATTAATTAAAAACCCTTGCAAATCAACCCTACCTATTAAAATATCGTAACGCAATAACTTTCTATCAGCAACTGTCATATTGGTTTTTATTTTTTTACCAGACAAAAAAACTGTCACATTAATAACTGGTCTTTCCTCCATTCCTAGACTTGACATCTTTTTCTTCTTCCAAAGAATCTTATCTTTTCTTAATAATCCCAGTTTTTTGGCTAATTTTCTATCAATCGCTGAAGACCAAGCGCCAGTATCAATTTTTGCTAAAACTTTGTGTCTAATTTTTTCGCTATCTAATACCTTGACTTCCTCAACTGCTTTAATAGCAATTGGTCCATCATCAATTCTTACTCTACTTGTAAACTTCCCTCCAAAAAGTGCCTTGGCAATTTTAACTCCATGCACCCCATCTCTAACGTCCATTTCATCAACTCTGTTGAGGCGTCTTTTAAGACCATCCATATTGGCAAGTTGAATAGATAACCCAGGTTGGGCGTTAAGTTCAATAATTTGTGGACCTTTTTCAGGATGAAGTACAATATCAACCCCAGCATAACCTAAGCCTGACGCAATTTGGCCCTCAACTGCTGTTTCTAAAATTTTTTGCCAGAACGGAATTTTAATGCCTCGCAGTTTTCTCTTTGAATCAGGTTTAAATAAAACAGGTTGATTATGCCAAATAGCAGTTGTTGTTATTCCTGTTGCGATATCAACACCAAGTCCTAATGCTCCCTGATGTAGATTGGCTCTTCCTCCTGACTCTTTGGTTGGAAGCCTAAGCATTGCCATAACTGGAATTTTATTAAAAACAATAATTCTAATGTCAGGAGTTCCTCTATACGAGAGTTTTCTAAATGTTGAATGTCTACCAACATACTCTTGCACAAAAGCAACATCTGGCTCATTACCCATTGAATACGCCCCTTCCAAAATATCTAAAGTTTGAAGCTTTAAATCCTCAATTGTTACTTTTTGTTTTGATGTAGTAAGCCAAACACCACTTAAAAGTTTCTTTTTAATAACAATTATGCCCTCACCACCCAAACCTCGCGACGGCTTAAGTGCAAACGAATCTGGCAATTTATTCCAATCATATAAATATACATCGTTTGGAGTTCTAAATTTAACAAGAATTTTGGGGTGAGCAACACCAGCACGTCTTAACACTCTATCGGTTTGAATCTTAGAATCGGCAATCTTTTTTGCTTTTCTACTATTATATCTTCCAGTAAACAAAGCCCCCCGTGAGTTAAGACCAAGAATGTTAGAAACCTTCATTTTGATTTGATTAATTTTCTGAATCTATAATATTCCATAAAACGAAGACCAATATATCTACCCAGCAATATATCAACTATAAATGTTACGCCAAGTGAAATTTCAGGATTTAATAATACATATTTTTGTATTGGTGCATAGGTTAAAACTAAGTATGAGATTAAAGAAAGAATTAAAGTTTGATATGTAATACCAAACGCTGTTTTAACTGATTTACCAAGTTGGATTCTTGTAAAATCTTCAGTTAAAAGTGTCAGAACTAAAACTGGAAAAATCGAGACATTTTTAAGATCAGAATAGTCTATAAATGGCGATAAAAATAATATTCCCAATATTCCAAAGGACACAAACCATAAAATAAGAGCCATACGGGGTAAATACTGAAGCTTTAAATTAAGTTTACGAGTAATCATCCTGACACTTGTTGATATTGCAACAATTGCCATAAATAAAAGTATTCCCAAAATTGGGCCAATTGCTACAAAAGTAACAGAAAGTGCAGCAGGTAAAAATATACCAAACCCACGAATACCAACAAGTTGTCTGACAATTGCCATAACAGTTGCTACAATTGGCAAAAGAAGTAAGAGTACTATTGTGTTTGCAGGGACTCCAGAATTAATTGAGTTTAGAATTGCATACTTAATAGGATTAAACGGCCAAACAGAGCCTAACTTTTGATCTCTAATAAGTTTTTCTAAAGGTCCTAACGATTCTTCAGATTTTTGAGTAATATCAACACGAGAAATTTCAGTAGCCGTAGGACTAGGTTTAATAGTTACGACAGGAGAAGGACTTAATTTTTTTGTAGTTTGAGCCAAAACAAAACTAGGCAAAATAAAACCCCAAGCCAATAAAAATATAAAAAAGACTTTCTTCATGGAAAAATAAATTAGTGATTGCATTATACCATAATTTCATTAAAATAGACTTATCATGTACTCTCATCATCGCACAGGTAAGGATCGTAATTTATCACCAAACGACCAAGTTGCTATATTACAAGAAATCTTGGCTGATAAACAACCTCCTACACAACAATATGTACCAAAAACTGAAAAGGGGGTTCGTTTGGCTCGTATATGGGAGGAAAAGGTGGAGGAATCTGGTTTCAATAAAGAGGGAGAACCGAAAAGTTAATCATTAACTATAGGCAAGAATACAAGTTTGTGGTAAAATTTACACTTCTCTATGTCTATTTCAAAGGTTTTTGCTGTATTTTATAAGTATTTATTAAAAAACAAACCTCTTTTTGGGTTTTTTCTTCTATTGGTAATTGTTAGTAATATTGCCATGAATTTAAACCCTTACTTTTATCAACTTTTTGTTAAGGCAATCCCCTCTTTGGAGCAAAACTATTTAATTAATCTTTTATTTATATTTATTGCTGTCAGACTTTTTGGCGTTATTACCGATTTACTAGCTTTTTATGTAGGAGACGTTGTACTTTTTGAAGCTGCCAAAAATGCTCGACTAGATATATTTAAACATGTTCAAAACTTAGACTTTTCATTTCATACCAATAAATCAACGGGCAGTTTAATTTCTGCATTTAAAAGAGGTGACGGGGCACTTTTTTCGTTTTTTCATGACGTTCATGTCAGAATGCTGGGAGTATTAATTGGATTTTTAGTCATGGTCTATTTTTTAATACAATTAAATCCTTTAATTGTCGTTTTAACTACTACTTCCTTAATTTTAACTGTTATCTCAGCCAAATTTTTAGTTGCCAACAATGTTGCCAAAAGAAAGTTATTTAATCACGAAGAAGATGTAATTAGTGGAATTATAACTGATAACTTAATCAACTTTGAAACAGTCAAGCTTTTTGCAAAAGAAAAATGGGAGAACAGTAGGCTTTCAAAATCGTTTAAACCTTGGACCAAAACACTTTGGGGCTATGGTAATTCTTTCCGCCTAATTGACGGTGTAATGGGTACTTTAATCAATTTAAGCATATTTTTTGTGCTTTACCTAACCATTAATCAAGCCATAAGCTTAAATTTAACAGTCCCCGACTTTGTTTTAATTACAGGTTTTCTATCTGCCTTTTACCCCAAACTTTGGGACTTGGTCTGGAGTACACGAGATTTAGCCAAAAACTATGCAGATATAGAGAAATATTTTGGACTTTTAGAATACAAAGAAGAAGTCTTAGATCCCATCAAACCTATTAAATTATCACACCTTGAAGGTGTGATTGAATTTAAAAATGTTTCCCACTCATATGTTGGCGGAACAAAAAATGCCATAAAAAATTTAAATCTAACCATCAATAAAGGTGAATCTGTTGCCTTTGTAGGCAGAAGTGGATCAGGTAAAACCACAATTACAAAACTTTTGATGAGATTTTTTGACCCAACAGGAGGAGAGATTACAATTGACGGAATTAATATCAAAAACTTCAATAAGTCAGATTTAAGAGGTTTTTTTGGTGTTGTTCCACAGGAAGCAGTTTTATTTAACAACACAATTGGATATAACATAAGTTATGGAGCTACCTTGCAAGGTGAAACCCTGCAAGAGCAGGGTTTCACCTTAACAGATGCTACCCGCATGGCCCATTTGGATGAATTTATAAACAAGTTACCCAATAAATATGAAACAAATGTGGGTGAACGAGGGATTAAACTTTCTGGTGGCCAAAAACAAAGGTTGGCAATTGCTAGAATGATTATGAGTAAACCTGATATTATAATTTTTGATGAAGCAACTTCTCATCTGGATTCAGAATCAGAAAAACTTATTCAAGATGCATTTTGGCGTTACGCAAAACAAAAAACCACCATTGTTATTGCACACAGGCTTTCAACTATTGCTAAAGCAGATAGAATTGTAGTTTTGGATAATGGAAAAATAACAGAGATTGGCAAACACTCAGAATTATTGACAAATAAAAATGGGGTATATCAAAAACTTTGGAATTTGCAATCCTAAATTAATAACTTTTAACTGGTGTACCAAGAAGTTGTACTTTGCCTTTATAGGTCGCCGAAGGAGTCGGTGTAGGTTTTTTGACTGGAGGAATTGGCGTTAAACTTGGCCTCGACATGAACGCCTTCTCATTAAAAATTTGTTTTTGCTGTGTTAGAATAATTGCTACGGCTAATGCAATAACTAATATAGAAAGGCCTATAATTTTCCCAAAATTTAATTTAACTCTTGCCATATCTATTATCATTAAAAAACATTGTGTAGGATCAGATACTTATTCGACATTGAATAATGTCAATTTCAACAGGAGTTAGTATGAAAAGTGAATTTGTGTGGGGTAAAATCAAACACCCAAAGGAGGTGATGAATTTGATTTATCATTTA